>Ga0268299_1000477_pt1 | contig 123253 bp, 129 predicted proteins | sample NOBtaG_FD_193484 | JGI IMG/M metagenome (GOLD analysis project Ga0268299, IMG submission 193484) | Activated sludge microbial communities from bioreactor in Nijmegen, Gelderland, Netherland - NOB reactor | ecosystem: Engineered > Bioreactor > Aerobic > Activated sludge | place: Netherlands...
CGTCGCAACGGTACGGGTGTCGACATGGCAAACCTCCTTGGTTCGCCACAATGAGTCAGACTTTCGCCAGTTTGGGAATCCCCCACGGCGCGCTCAACGAGTCGCAGTCAACGCGGGTTGGTATGAGTTCCGACTGGAGGTCGAGCATCACATTGGGCTCGGCGGCGGCGAAGCGGCTCAAGGCCATCGGCAGCATGGCCACCGAGAAATCGTTCGGAATCCCGACACGGAGCACGATGCCCTGCCGGGATGGGGCGAAGCGGTCCAGCAGTTCGTCGTTGAGGCGCAGCATGCGCCGGGCATAGCCGAGCACGGTCTGGCCGGGCTCGGTGGCCCGCGCCGGGCGCGCGCGCTCGATCAATTCCTGGTCGAACATCGTTTCGAGCCGCTTGATCTGCAGGCTCACGGCCGGCTGGGTGCAGCCAAGCCGTTCCGCCGCGGCTGCAAAACTGCCGGTCTCGACGACAGCCAAAAATGTCCGGAGGAGGTCCAAATCGACGTGGCGCATGGGGCGGATCATTTCGTTTGGTTATTTGAACAGCCAATCTCCGCTCGCGCATTATAGGTGCAAATGCATCGATTGCAGGCGCGCATCCGGCTTAATCCCTTCGGACTAGAGACTTCCGTGCCGGAACAGCCAAACGCTCGCAGGACTATTTTCCACAGCGACTTCTGGTGGAGTGCACGAGATCGGCCGCTGCTTTCCACATGGCGAACTCATGGGCACCTGGACCTCTCCAGTCCGGCATCAACACCGATGGCGCCCACATCCCCGTATGGCGTGCTGGCCCATCGCATCCTCGGCCATGGCCATTCCATCGGCACCCTGTGCCACCATTTTGGGCGCGAAGCGGGGCTTGAGCTGCGCGAGGATATCGAGACAGTTCTGTCGCCCGCCATGGTCGTCTCGATCGAGCCGATGATCATGATTCCAGAAGGAATGCCCGGCGTCGGCGGCTACCGCGAGCACGACATCCTGGTGGTTACGGAGAATGGTTCGGAGGATATCACCGGGTTTCCTTGCGGCCCGAACACAACATCCTTCACCGATGAGCGTGAAATCCTTTCACCAGTGGCCGGCATGCATCTTGCGTTGACCAAATGGACAGCAAATTCGCGTTGACTTGCAGCGCGGATGAAGGCGTAAAAGAACGACCCGGCAAGGCCGAGGCGAGAGCGCGCAACGTTCCGCCGATCGGCCATCCTGCCGGAGCCAGGGAAGGTTGGCCAGAGGCCCATGAGCACGAGCGGCAACGCGTTCGTCAATTTTGTCGACGTTCAGAAGACCTACGACGGCGAGACCTTGGTGGTGAAGAACCTCAATCTCGCCATCCAGCGCGGCGAGTTCCTGACGCTGCTCGGGCCGTCCGGCTCTGGCAAGACCACCACGCTGATGATGCTGGCGGGCTTCGAGGTTCCGACCCACGGACGCATCGAGCTCGACGGCCAGGCGATCAACAACCTCGCCCCGCACAAGCGCGACATCGGCATGGTGTTCCAGAACTATGCCCTGTTCCCCCACATGACGGTGGAGGAGAACCTCGCCTTCCCCCTGTCGGTGCGCAAGCTGGCCAAGGCGGAGATCGAGCAGAAGATCGACCGCGCGCTGGCCATGGTGCAGCTCTCGCAGATGCGCAAGCGCCGGCCGGCGCAGCTTTCCGGCGGCCAGCAACAGCGCGTCGCGCTCGCCCGGGCGCTGGTCTTCGACCCCAAGCTGGTGCTGATGGACGAGCCGCTGGGCGCGCTCGACAAGCAGCTGCGCGAGCATATGCAGATCGAGATCAAGCATATCCACCAGAATCTCGGCGTCACGGTCGTTTATGTCACCCACGACCAGGGCGAGGCGCTCACCATGTCCGACCGCGTCGCGGTGTTCAGCGACGGCGAGATCCAACAGCTGGCGTCACCGGCCGACCTCTATGAGCGGCCGCAGAACTCCTTCGTCGCCCAGTTCATCGGCGAGAACAACCGCCTGACCGGCGTGGTCACGGAACTAGGCAATGGCCATTGCAGCGTGCGCGTCGGCGATGTGGGCGAGATCCGCGCCCTGCCGGTCAAGATCGGCACCTCCGGGCAGAAGACCACGCTGTCGCTGCGGCCGGAGCGCGTGCGCATCAATCCGGCGATCGGCGCCTGCGCCAACGTGTTCGACGCGCGGGTGGAAGAGCTCATCTACATGGGCGACCACACCCGTGCGCGCGTGCACGTGCTGGGCAGCAGCAACTTCATCGTCAAGGTGCCCAACTCCGAGGGCATGCCCGATCTGGCGCCGGGCTCGGCCATCCGCATCGGCTGGCGCCCGGAAGACTGCCGCGCCCTCGACGCGTTCTGATCCAAGCCGGCATCGGTTCGACCAGCCCGCGAACCGACGGGGAAAAACCGGTCAGCAAAAGCAAAGGGCTGTTGGGAAAACGAGGAGGCTTACGTGAGGAACTTTCTGACGCTGACGGCCAGCACCCTGGCCATGGCGATTGCGGTGACCGCCGTGGAGATTCCCGGCGCGGTCGCGCAGGACAAGCAGCTGACCATCGTCTCGTGGGGCGGCGCCTATCAGGAGAGCCAGCGCAAGGCGTATTACGAGCCCTATGCCGCCGCCACCGGCGTCAAGATCACCGAAGAGGAATATGACGGCGAGCTCGGCAAGGTGAAGGCGATGAAGGACGCCGGCAACGTCACCTGGGACGTGATGGACGTCGACACCGCGCATGCGCTCGCCGGCTGCGACGAGGGCCTGCTGGAGAAGCTCGACTACGGCAAGATCGCCGACCGGGCGAAGTTCCTGCCCAACACCGCACTGGACTGTGCCGTCGGCAGCATCGCCTATTCGACGATCTTCGCCTACAGCGCGGACTTCTACAAAGAGAACCCGCCGACCACGATCAAGGACCTGTTCGACACGGCGAAATACCCGGGCAAGCGCGCCCTGCTGAAGAAGCCGTTCGGCAACCTGGAATGGGCGCTGGTCGCCGACGGCGTGCCGATCGACAAGGTCTACGAGGTGCTGGGCACCGAGGAAGGCGTCGAGCAGGCGTTCAAGAAGCTCGACACCATCAAGGGCGACATCGTCTGGTGGGAAGCCGGCGCCCAGCCGCCGGAGCTGCTCGCCAACGGCGAAGTGGTGATGACCAGTGCCTGGAATGGCCGCATCGGCAACGCGATCAAGGAAGGCAAGAACTTCAAGATCGTCTGGGACCACCAGGAGTTCGACTGGGACCTGTGGGCGATCCCCGCCGGCACCAAGAATCTGGACCTGGCCTATGACTTCATCAAGTTCGCCAGCGACCCGAAGAACATGTCGCAGCAGTCGAAATACATCGCTTACGCGCCGACCCATGTCGACGCCATCGCGCTGGTCGATCCTGCCATCGCGCCGACGCTGCCGACCTTTCCGGACAACATGAAGACCGCCATCTCCACCGATTGGACGTTCTGGGCGGACAACAACGAAGAGCTGACCAAGCGTTTCAACGCCTGGCTGGCGCAGTAACGGCAAACGACCATCCGGCGCCGGGACGATCTCCCGGCGCCGACCTTCTTGAATGAGCCGGCCGCAATCGAGACCGTCAAACGCATGGCCCTCGCCGAGACCGCCAACTTCATGACCATCGACGGCGTGCCGCTGAAGAAGCGGCTCGCCCAGGCGGAGCGCTCGCGCAAGCTGAAGGCCGTCGGCCTGGTGGCGCCGCTGTTCCTATTCGTCGTGCTCACCTTCCTCTATCCGCTCGCGGTGATGGCGCTGAAGAGCGTCACCAACGAGGAGACCAGCGGCCGTTTGACCCGCACCGGCGCGGCATTAGCCGGCTGGGACGGCCAGGGCATCCCCGATGAGACCGGTTTCGCCGCCCTGGCCGAGGATCTCAAGGCCGCGCAGGAGAAGCGCGAGGCCGGCGAGATCGCCAAGCGCATCAACTCCGAGTTCAGCGGCGCGATGTCCAAGTTCAAGGGCATCACCCGCAAGGTCGAGGCGATGGAGACCGGCCCCTACAAGGAGCTATTCCTGTCGACCGACAAGGTCTGGTCAGACCCGGCCCTGTGGCGGGTGATCAAGAGCGTCTCCAGCCACTATACGCCCTATTACTGGCTGGCCGCCCTCGACCTGAAGCAGGGCCAGGCAGGCATCGAGCGGGTGCCCGCCGACCAAGCGGTGTTCATCGACGTCTACACCCGGACCTTCTGGATCGCCGGCGTGGTGACCCTGTTCACGCTGCTGCTCGGCTTCCCGGTCGCCCACCTGCTGGCGACGCAGCCGGCGCGGCGCGCCAACATGCTGATGATCTTGGTCATGCTGCCGTTCTGGACCTCGCTGCTGGTGCGCACCACGGCTTGGTTCGTGCTGCTGCGCACCGAGGGGCCGCTGAACGATCTGGCCGAGCTGCTGGTCGATCATCGCTTCGAGATGATCTTCACCCGTTTCGGCACCATCGTGGCGATGACGCACATCCAGCTGCCCTTCACGCTGCTGCCGATCTACAGTGTGATGAAGACCATCCCGCCGAGTCATGTGCGCGCCGCGCGCTCGCTCGGCGCCGGGCCGTTCATGGCCTTCTGGCGGGTCTATTTCCCGCAGACGGTGCCGGGCATCGCCGCCGGCTGCCTGCTCACCTTCATCCTGTGCCTCGGCTACTACATCACGCCGGCTCTGGTCGGCGGGCCGCGCGACCAGATGGTGAGCTACTACGTCGCCTACTACATGAACAACATCATCAATTTCGGCCAGGCCGCGGCGCTCGGCGGCGTGCTGCTGATCATCACCATGGTGCTGTACTGGCTCTACAACCGCCTGGTCGGCATCGATAAGATGAAGCTGGGGTGAGCGCGATGGATTGGCTTCCCCTGCTCGGCCTGCCGCCCTACGCCTCGATCGCCGAGCGTGCCTGGCGGCTGTGCTTTTTCCTGTTCTGCGGCCTGGTGCTGCTGTTCCTCATCTCGCCGATCCTGATCGTCATCCCGATCAGCTTCAACGACAGCTCCTTCCTCTCCTTCCCGCGCGACGTCTGGTCGACCCGCTGGTACGAGGATTTCTTCTTCAACGACCGCTGGACCACGGCGGTGAAGAACAGCGTCATCATCGCCTTCTTCACCACCATCCTGGCGACCACGCTCGGCACGCTCGCGGCGCTCGGCCTGTCGCGGCCGAACTTCCCGGCGCGCGCCGCGGTGATGGCGGTGCTGATCTCGCCCATGGTGGTGCCGGTGGTGATCACCGCCGCGGCGCTCTATTTCTTCTACGCCAACCCGCTGGTGGTGACGGCCGAGCCGGCCTTCATCCTCAACAACACCTATGTCGGCGTCATCCTGGCGCATACCCTGCTGGCGACGCCCTTCGTCGTCATCACGGTGACGGCGACGCTGACCGGCTTCGACCAGTCGATGATCCGCGCCGGCGCCAGCCTGGGGGCGCCGCCGGCGACGGTGTTCCGCAAGGTGATCCTGCCGCTCATTTCGCCCGGCGTGATCTCCGGCGCGCTCTTCGCCTTCGTCACCTCCTGGGACGAGGTGGTGGTGGTGCTGTTCGTCGGCAGCAGCGACCAGCGCACCCTGCCGCGCCAGATGTTCAGCGGCATCCGCGAGATGATCAGCCCGACCATCACCGCCGCCGCCACCGTGCTGATTTCCCTCGCCGTGCTGATGCTGGTGACGGTGGAACTGCTGCGCCGCCGCGCCGAACGGCTGCGCGGGATCCGGGTCTAGTTGCGAATCGTTCTCAATTAGCATGGACAGCCGCCCGCGCGCCGGCTAAACTGCAGCCGGCTCAAACGAGGCAATGCCGGCGTCCGTTCGCATATGTACAAGGATAACAGCCTGATTCCGAGCGAGGCCGTGCGCCTGGCGGCCCTGGGGCTGCTGGCCAAGCGGCCGCATGCCTATGCCGATCTGGCCCGCGACATCCGCCACTTCACCGCCCGGCTGGTGGGGCCGTCTCTCGATCTGCTCGGGCCATCTCTTGAGTTGCTGAAGGTCGAGGGCCTGATCGAGGCGGTGGATCCGGCGACGCCACATGACCGGCAGATCGTGCGCATCACGCCTGAAGGCCGCGCCGAGCTGCATCGCCTGCTGACTGCCAATCTGCGCGGGCCGATGGGCGAGGTGAACAAGCTGATCGTCGCCTTGAAGCTCTATTTCCTCGACCAGCTCGAGCCGGACCAGCGGCGTCAACAACTCGAGATGTTGATGGAGGTCTGCGACCGCGAGCTCGTCCGGCTCAATGACCTGCACTCGCACCACAAGGAAAGCGGCAGCGCCCTCATCCCCTGGCTTGAGCACGAGATCAGCGAAGTCCAGGCACGCCGCGACTGGTTCCTGAAGCTGAGGGAAGCGGTCTGAACACGAGGACCAGAACGATGCCGCAGGAAGAATCCGCCAGGCACGCCGTCGACCGCATCGTCCGCGACATGGTTGCCGCGTGGAACCGGCACGACGCGGCCGCCTTCGCCGCCGCCTTCGCCGCCGATGCCGAGTTCACCAATGTCTTCGGCATGGTGCAGCGCGGCCGCGCCGCGATCGAGGCGGCGCATGTGCCGATCTTCAAGACCATGTTCAAGGACAGCGAGCTGGCCGCGATCGAAACGAAGCTCCGCCTGATCAGGCCGGACGTGGCCGCGGTCGACCTGCGCTGGCGGATGACCGGGGCCCGCGACCCCATGGGCAATCCCTGGCCGGAACGCGAAGGGTTGCTGAACTGGATCGTGACCCGACACGGCGAAACCTGGCTGATCGATGTCTCGCACAACATGGACCTGCCGGCGCCTGAACTGGCGAAGGCGCAGGCGGCGCTGTCGCGGCAATAGGGCTTTTATCCCGGCCGCTTCTGCGCCTGGATGACCTCGGTCGGGCGGCCGGAATCCTGCCAGCCCTCCACCCCGTCCGGATACCAATAGACCCGTTGATAGCCGTACAGGATCGCCCGCTTCGCGGCGTTCCAGCTCGCCCAGCAATTGGGATGGCAGAAGATGACCAGCGGCTTGCCCGGGTCGTTGCCGGTGAGCGCCTTCAGCCGGGCACGGAGCCAGGCTTCGTGCGCCAGCGGAATGTCCCCGTTGCCGACGTCAGGCAACCACACCGCGCCTGGCAGGCTCCGGTGCGGCGGCCGGCTCCACGTCCCGGACGCCAGGTTCTCCGGCTTGCGCGGCCAGGGTGCGACGTCGACCAGCACCGGGCCCTCGGCGGCGACCAGGGCCGCCAGTTCCTCGGTCCCGAGCACTTCGCCGCCCGTGATGGTCACCGGCACTGCGCCCTGCAGCGGGCCGGTCCAGATGCCCGGCGGCTCCGGCGGCGCAGGATCGGCGCCGCTGGCGGCGGTCGTTGCGGAGAGAGCCAGGACGATGGCCAGCGCGACGGTTTTCACCCGCATGCAATCAGCTGCCGCTCGCCGGCACGTCGAAGCTTGCTTCGTATGTCGCGTTGTCGCTGTCGCGCACCATCACCTTCAGCTTTCCGGGTAGCGCACCCGGCAGGAACCGGAAGCCGATCACCGGATCGGTCGACAGCGAGATGTCGCCCTCGAGATGCAGCACCTCGGCGCCGTCGAAGCTGATGTCGACCACCTGCACGAAGCGCATCGGCGTATAGAGGCGGGTGAGCTGGTCCATCTGCATGCCGTTGAAGTTCGGGTGCCGGATCATCAGCTGCGCCTCCACCGGCGCGCCGGCCACCGCCTCGCCCTGGAGCCGCAGCTTCATCCGCCCGATCTCCGCCAGCGACGCGGCTTCGTTCTCGCCCACCGGCGCCGAGCAGCCGCCGGCCGCCTTCACGAACTTCGCGGTTTCGTGGAGTTGCCCGTCGCTCGTCTCCGCCACCGCATGCATCAAGGTGTACTGGTTGACCCGCACCCGCAGCGCCAGGAAGCCGGGATCGCCCACCGGGCCGAAGCGCACCCGCGCCGCCAGCGGGCCCGGGTTGTCGTCGATCACCAGCGCGACGCCGGTCACGTTCCGGTCCGCCGCCGTGGTGATGGTGATCGGCACCAGGGCGGCGTCCAGCGCGCGCTGTGGCGCGTCCAGCGTGATAATCCCGGTGCCGTCGCCGATCGTCCGATCGCCGAAGATCGCCTGTTGCAACTCGTGCCAGCGTTCCGCCCTGGCCGCGCCGTCATCGGTGGACTGGGCAATGGCCGTGGCCGGACCAAGCAGGCCGAGCACCATCAGGGCAAGACAGGATTTGCGCATATCGCTCCTCCGGCATCTCGCGCGCGTCATTCCCATTCGAGCTCCTTATAGGCCCGGGTGACGTTGCGCCCGTTGTAATCGTCGAACAGCGCCCAGCGGTCCCGCTCGCTGGAAGCGACCGTTTCGGTTGCCGCGGTGATGCCGATATTAGCCCTGATCGCGGCGCGCGTCTCTTCAACTAAGGTGTGAAGATAGCGTTTGAGGTCGGCGCTCCCCGCCGGCCAGTCGACGCGGGCCGGGCCGTGGCCGGGCACCGCTTGCGTCGCCGGCAGGGCCTCCAGGGCCACAAGCTCCTGCAGCCAGCCGCGCAGGCTGCCGTCGAGCGCCGGCACCCGGCCGACGAACAGCAGGTCCGCCGGGAACAGCGTTCCGCTCCGCCGGTCGAACAGGCTGAGATCGTTGTCGGTATGGGCCGGCCCATGCGCGGTCATCCGTATCGCGCGGTCGCCCAGATCCAGCTCGGTCGCCGTTTCGACCAGCAGGGTCGGCATCACCACCGGCCCCGCCCGTCCGGGCCCAAGAACCGCCTCCAGCCGCTCCCGGTAATAGGCGCCGCGCTGCGCCAGGGCCTGCGGCAAGCGGGCATGACCGATGAAGGCCGGGTTGTCCTGCCGGAAGGCGCCGGCGCCGAATATGTGGTCGGGGTGAACGTGGCTCATCACCACGTAGCGGATCGGCAGGTCAGTCACCCGCCGGATGGCGGCGCGCAGGTTCTCGCCATCCGCCAGGCTGCCGCCCGGATCGGTAACCAGCACCGCGTCGCCACCGACGATGAAGCCTACATTGGCGATGCCGCCGGCATTCTCGACCGCGGCTTCCGCGTCGACGCCGCGGCGGACATGGATGCCGGGCGCGATCTCTTCCGTCGCGAACCCCGCAGGCGATCCCGCCCGCAGCCGCGTCGGCAGACAGCACAGACAGAGGCCGCCGAAGAGGACCCGCCGGCGATGAAGCTGCAAGGGATGCGGCACCGGACGCGAAGACATTGCCCGATGCTATCTCACGGCACCTCCCTGGCAATTGTGCCAAGGGAGGAGTGCCGGACGGCGCCTAGAACAGGTGCTGCCCGCCGGTGAGGAAGATCTCGGTGCCGGTCACGTAGCCGAAATCCTTGCCGCAGAGCTGGAACACAACCCCGGCGACCTCGTCGGTGGTGCCCATGCGGCCCATCGGGATGCGCGGGATCAGCGCCTCGTATTCCGGGCCGATCATCGCCGTCTCGATCTCGCCCGGCGCCACGGCGTTGACGCGGATGCCGAGCGGCGCGAGTTCGACCGCCATCTCGCGCGTCAGGGCCGACAGCGCCGCCTTCGAGGTGGAATAGGCCGACCCGGCGAAGGGATGGATGGCATGGCCGGCGATCGAGGTGATGTTGACGATGACGCCCTTGCCCTGGTGCAGCGGCTTGGCGAGGCCGCGCGCCAGCTTCAGCGGCGCGAAGAAGTTGAGCTCGAACACCTCGCGCCAGGCGGCGACGTCGCCGTTGAGAATGCCGAGTCGCTCCTTGAACGGGGTCTTGGGGCTGACGGCGGCATTGTTCACCAGGGCATGCACCGGCTTGCCGTCCAGGATTTTCAGCGCCTCTTCGACGAAACGGTCGGTGTCTTCCGGCTTCGCCAGGTCCACCGTCACGTGATCGGTCCAGTTCGGATCGTATTTGCATTCCTCCGGGATCACGTCCCGGCTGCAGGTGATCACCCGCCAGCCTTCCTTGCTGAAGCGCTTCACCGTCGCGTGCCCGATACCGCGGCTGGCGCCGGTCAGGACCACCGTCTTTTTCGTCTCGCTGGTCATAACGGAGGATCCTCAATGATAGCGGAAGGTCGTGCGGCGCTCGACCACGCCGGCCGGATCTTCATGGATGATGACTTCGGCCTCGGGGAAGGCGGTGCGGATGTCCGCTTCCACCGCATCCGAGATGCGGTGCGCCTCGCTCAGGCTCAGCGCACCATCCAGCTCCAGATGGAACTGGATGAAGCGGTCGCGCCCGGCTATGCGGGTCCGCAGATCGTGCAGGTCGATGACGTCGCGGTGGGCGCGCACGATCTCCTTGATGCGGTCGCGCTCCGCCTCCTCCATTTCGCGGTCCATCAGCATATCGAGCGCCTCCCGCCCGATCTGCACGGCGGTCCAGGCGATGAACAGCGCGATGGCGAGGCCGACGGCGGGATCGATCCACCACCAGCCCAGCTGGGCCGATAGCAGTAGCGCCGCGATCACGCTGACATTGACCAGAAAATCGCTGCCGTAGTGGGCGGAATCGGCCTTGATCGCCATCGAACCGGTCTTGCGCACGACGTGGCGCTGGAACAGCACCAGCAGCAGCGTCACGAGCAGCGAGACCCCCATCACCCCGATGCCGATCCCCGGCGCGGTCACCGGTCGCGGCGTGATGAAGTGATCGACCACCTCGGTCAGCAGCAGAATCGAGGAACCCAGAATGAAGGCCACCTGGACCAGACCGGCCAGCGGCTCCGCCTTGCCATGGCCGAAGCGATGCTCCGGGTCGGCGGGGGTCAGGGCATGGCGCACGGCGATGAGATTGACGATCGAGGCGCCGGCATCGAGCGCGGAATCGAACAGGGTGGAGAGCAGGCTGACCGACCCCGTCTGGAGGAAGGCAACGAACTTGATCGCGATCAGCAGCACCGCCGCCGCGACCGAGGCCAGGCTGGCCAGGCGCATCAGGCGGCCGTGATCGGCGCGATTGTTCGCCGCTGCGTTCGGTGCGGTCGGTATCTGGTTCATCAGGGATAGAGCTTTTCCGTGGTCCAGCCCTCGCCGGCGCGATGATAGACAAGCCGGTCGTGCAGCCGGAAGGGCTTGTTCTCCCAGAATTCGATGCGGTCGGGCACCACGCGGAAACCCGACCAGTAGGGCGGCCGCGGTACCGTGCCGATGGCGTATTTCGCCGCGAACAGCGCCACCCGCTTCTCCAGCTCGAAGCGGCTTTCCAGCGGCCGCGATTGCTGCGAGGCCCAGGCGCCGATCTGGCTGGAGCGGTGGCGGCTGGCGAAATAGGCATCCGCCTCCTCCGCCGTCACCGTCTCGACCACGCCCTCGGCGCGCACCTGGCGCCCCAGCGTCTTCCAGTGCAGCACCAGGGCCGCCTTGCGGGTTTCCAGCAATTGCCGGCCCTTGCGGCTTTCGTAGTTGGTGTAGAAGACGAAGCCGCGCGGATCGGCGTCCTTCAGCAGCACCATGCGCACCGAGGGCTGGCCGTCGGCGCCGACGCTGGCGATGGCCATCGCATTGGCATCGTTGGGTTCGCTGGCTTCCGCCTCGGCCAGCCATTTGTGAAACAGGTCGTAGGGTTCGGACTTGGGGTGGTCGGTCATGCCAAATCAGAGCTATTTCAAGGGCTTCCGCGGATGCGTCACATTGCCGAGAGGGCCTTCTATAGCATTGAATCCAGCCCGTCGCGGCGTCATTTTCGAAGGTGGATAAGCGGCGGCGAGTCGCCGGCCAGCCGCTCCGATCGGTGAAGAGGAAGCCCATATCATGCTGCTGCGTCGATCCTGGCCCACCAAAACGCTGCTGGCGCTTGCCGCCGTGACCGTGCTGGCCGGCGGCTGCCAGAACTCGCAACAAACCGGCACCGTGCTCGGCGCGCTCGGTGGCGCCGCCGCCGGCTATGCCATCGGCGACGGCAAATGGTGGGCGGTCGGCGCCGGCGCCCTGGTGGGTGGGCTGGTCGGCAACCAGGTCGGCGCCTATCTCGATTCCCGCGATCGGCAGGCGGCCTACAACAACGCCAATTACGCGCTCAGCAACAATGCCGACGGCCAGACCTCGACCTGGTCGAACCCGGAAAAGGGCACCAGCGGCTACACCACGCCGACCAACACCTATCAAAGTGCCGGCAGCACCTGCCGCACCTACCAGACCGGCGTCACCGCCGGCGGCCAGAGCCAGAGCGGCACCGGCCAGGCCTGCCGCCAGCCGGACGGCACCTGGAAGCTGGTGAACTAACCGCCTCATCCCCGTCGTCAGCTACGGCTTGCGGCCACCCGCTTGCGCCCTTAACTATTGGGCGCAGGAGGGTGACTGCACATGGCCGATCCCTACAAGGTGCTGGGTGTCGCGCGCGGCGCCAGCGACGAGGATATCAAGCGCGCCTACCGCAAGCTGGCGAAGAAGCTGCATCCCGATCTCAATCCCGGCGACAAGAAGATCGAGGCCCAGTTCAAGGATACCACCGCCGCCTACGACCTGCTGAGCGATGCCGAGAAGCGCCGCAAATACGATCGCGGCGAGATCGACGAGCATGGCCAGCCCAGGGGGCCGCGGTTCAACCATCGCCCAGGTGGCAGCGCCGGCGGGGCCGGCGCGCGGCGCGGCCGCGGCTTCGGCTTCGAGTCGGAAGAAGGCTTCTCCGACGACTTGTTCGGCGATTTCTTCGGTTTCGGCAAAGGTGATGGCGGCAACATCAAGCTGAAGGGCGCCGACGTCAGCTACCAGGTCCGGGTGCCCTTCCTCGAGGCCGTGCTCGGCACCAAGCAGCGGCTGAACCTGGCCGACGGCAAGACGCTGGAGGTGCAGCTGCCGCCCGGCACCGATAGCGGCCAGACCCTGCGCCTGAAGGGCCAGGGCCTGCCGGGGCGCGGCGGCGCGCCGGCCGGCGATGCTTTCATCGAAATCACCGTGGAACCTCATCCGATCTTCAGCCGCGACGGCAACGATGTGCTGGTCGAGCTGCCGATCACGCTCTACGAGGCGGTGCTCGGCGCCAGCATCAACGTGCCCACCATCGATGGCCGCGTCGCGCTCAAGGTGCCGGCCGGATCGAACAGCGGCACCCAGCTGCGCCTGCGCGGCCGCGGCATCCAGGCCGGCAAGGGCGGTGAGCGCGGCGATCAATATGTCCGCCTGGTGGTGGTGCTGCCCAAACACGTCGATGCCGACCTCACGACCGCGATCGAGCGCGCGGCGGAGCGCCATCCCTACAAGGTGCGGGGCAAGCTCGGCACCGATTGACGGCCGCGAGGAGCCATGGCCGGGCGGTTTGACCGCCCCGCCTAATGGTGTAGGATGCGCAGCATTCCTCTAAAGAAATCAAGATGTTGTGGCGGGGAACTCAATGAACTCGAAAAGCGGCCTGATGGCCGGCAAGCGCGGCCTCATCATGGGGGTTGCCAATGATCGCTCGATCGCCTGGGGTATCGCCAAGGCGGCGCATGAGGCCGGGGCGGAACTGGCCTTTACCTATCAGGGCGAGGCACTGCAGAAGCGGGTCCAGCCCCTGGCCCAGTCGGTCGGCTCCACGCTGCTGGCGCCCTGCGACGTCACCGACGACGCCAGCATGGATGCGACCTTTGCCCTGCTCAAGCGGGAATGGGGCAGCCTGGATTTCGTGGTCCACGCCATCGCCTTCTCCGACAAGGAGGAACTCAAGGGCAAATACGTCACCACCTCGCGCGACAATTTCCGCCTGACGATGGACATCTCCTGCTACTCCTTCACCGCGGTGGCGGAGCGGGCGCGGCACCTGATGGCGAAGGGCGGCAGCTTGCTCACCCTCTCCTATTTCGGCGCCGAGCGGGTGATGCCGCATTACAACGTCATGGGCGTGGCGAAGGCCGCGCTGGAATGCTCCGTGCGCTACCTCGCCGCCGACCTCGGCGACCAGAACATCCGCGTCAACGCCATCTCGGCCGGACCGATCAAGACGCTGGCCGCCTCCGGCATCGGCGATTTCCGCCACATCCTGCGCTGGAACGAGCTGAACGCGCCGTTGGGGCGCAACGTCTCGATCGACGAGGTCGGCGACGCTGGGCTCTATCTGCTGAGCGATTTGTCGCGCGGCGTCACCGGCGAGCTGCACCATGTCGACAGCGGCTACAACGTGGTCGGCATGATGCGCACCGACGCGGCCGGCGAGCTGGCGAAAATGCTGGCGGACTTCTCCGAGCGCAAGGGCTGAAGACCCGGCGCTGATGTCCCACAACAGCTTCGGCCATCTGTTCCGCTTCACCACCTGGGGCGAAAGCCACGGGCCGGCGATCGGCTGCGTGATCGACGGCACGCCGCCCGGCATCGGCCTGGCCGAGGCCGACATCCAGACCTGGCTCGACAAGCGCAAGCCGGGCCAGTCGCGCTTCGTCACCCAGCGGCGCGAGCCGGACGCGGTGGAGATTCTCTCCGGCGTGTTCGAGGGCAGGACCACCGGCACGCCGATCTCGCTCCTGATCAAGAACGAAGACCAGCGCAGCAAGGATTACGGCAAGATCAAGGACCAGTTCCGTCCGGGTCACGCCGATTACACGTACTGGGCCAAATACGGCCTCCGCGACTATCGCGGCGGCGGCCGCTCCTCGGCGCGGGAGACGGCGTCGCGCGTCGCCGCCGGCGCCGTGGCGCGCAAGGTGCTGGCGCATCTGCTGCCCGCGCCGGTGCAGATCCAGGGTGCGCTGATCCAGATCGGCGGCGTCGGCATTTCGCGCGACCGCTGGGACTGGGCGGAGACCGAGCGCAATCCGTTCTGGAGTCCCGATGCCGAGGTCGTCGCAGGTTGGGAAGCACTGCTCGACGAAACGCGCAAGGCCGGCTCCTCCGTTGGCGCGGTGGTCGAGGTGAGTGCCAGCGGCGTGCCCGCCGGCCTCGGCGCGCCGCTCTATGGCAAGCTCGATGCCGACCTGGCGGCGGCGATGATGGGCATCAACGCGGTGAAGGGCGTCGAGATCGGCGCTGGATTCGCCGCCGCCGCGCTCTCGGGCGAGGAGAACGCCGACGAGATGCGCATGGAAGGCGGCAAGGTCAAGTTCCTGTCCAATATGGCGGGCGGCATCCTCGGCGGCATCTCGACCGGCCAGGACGTGGTGGTACGCTTCGCCGTGAAGCCGACCTCCTCCATCAACACGCCGCGCCGCAGCGTCGATGTCGGCGGCAACGAGATCGACGTGTCGACCACCGGCCGCCACGACCCATGCGTCGGCATCCGCGCCGTGCCGGTCGGCGAAGCCATGATGGCCGTGGTGCTGGCCGATCACCTGCTGCGCCACCGGGCGCAGTGTGGGTTGGGTCACAACGCTTAGCTACAAGGGTGTTCCCATGAAACCGTGTAGTGTTCCCGATGCCGCGCTTCGGGACAAGGATTCGGTCGAAATGCTGCGCGCCTGGATCGCAGAAGGCGGCCTGCATTGCGCAATCAATATCGGCATGTATGAGAAGCACGAGGCACCCGAGCAGATCGCCTGGGGTATCATCCTGTCGGACGTGGCACGGCACGTCGCCAACGCAATGCATGCAAGGTATGGCGATAGCGTCGACGGGTCGCTCACACAGATCCGCGATGCCTTCCTGCGAGAGCTCAACATGCCTACATCAGCCGCCAAGGGCGGGTTCGCGCCCGAGCGTCGCTGAGTTGGCCACGCCGCGCAAGATCGCATCAGTCGAGATCCCAAGAACGAACCGGACGCCGCGTCGGCGCGCATCTGTGCGCGCCTTTGCCAAGGCGGTTTCCGGTCCATATCAACTGCGCCAAGGATAGCATTGGGCCGACAGGTTAATTTAGTCTGCCTCGGGATGGGCGTACTATACCGACGTATATCTCGGCGCCGCCATGAACCATGCCGGCCTGATTGGCTCATCAAGGACTGAAAAGTTCCGGCCGGGCGGCTCAGCGCCCGCGCCGGAAATCGGCGACGATTTCGACATGCGGCGACCAGATGAACTGGTCCACCAGGGTCAGCGCCGCAAGGCGCAGCCCGCCATCGGCGAGAAGCCGGGCATCGCGGGCAAAGGTCTGCGGGTTGCACGAAACCGCCACGACGTGCGGCACGCGCGATCGCGCCAGGATCTCCGATTGGGCCTTCGCCCCCGCGCGCGGCGGGTCGAACACGACCGTGTCGAACGGCTTCAGCTCCGGCGCGGTCAGGGGCGCGCGCTCCAGGTCGCGCCCTTCGAGGCTGATGCGGTCGGCCAGTTGCGCGCGGCGCGCCGCCTGTTCCAGCGCCTGCAGCGACGGCTTGCTGCCCTCGACCGCGTGGACGCGGCCGAGCCTGGCGAGCGCGAAGGTGAAGGTGCCGCAGCCGGCGAACAGCTCGGCGATCCGCTTCGCCTTGCCGACGTGGCCGAGCAGGGCCGCGCGCAGCGCCGCCTCGCCCGCTTCGCTCGGCTGCAGGAACGATGGCGACGGGAGATCGACCACCACCTCGCCGAAGGCGACCTGCGGCGCGCGCAGCATCACGATGGGCTCCGCCCCGCCGCGATCGCTGCGCCGCGGATCCTCCCGCCAAGTGATGCGGGCAACGCTCTGCGTCTCGGCGAAGCCGGCGAGCGCCTGGCGCTGGCGCTGCGTCGGCGGCCGGTCGGCGGCGACGGCAAGATCGGCCCCGGTGCTCGTCGCCGTGGCCAGGATATCGACGGCCTGGCCCTCCGACAGCACGGCCTCCAGCGCCTGGCGCAACGGCGCCACCAGCCGCGCCAGGGCGGGGCTGAGCAGCGGGCATTCCTCCTGGTCGACGATGCGACGGCCGCGCGCTTCCTGGAATCCCAGCGCGACCCTTCCAGCCTGCTTCCGCGCCGCGAACTCGGCCCGCCGCCTGGTCCCCGCCGGCAGGAAGACGGCCTCGTGCCGCGCCGGCAGGTCGAGGCCGTGCTGCCGCAGCGCCTGGCGCACCAGGTCGAGCTTCCAGGACCGGTAGGCCGCTGCGGACCAATGCTGCAGCTTGCAGCCGCCGCAGCGCCCGAAATGCCGGCAGGCCGGCGCGACGCGGTCCACCGACGGCGCCAGAATCTCGATCTCGCCAGCCTGCAAATCGCCGCCGGACCGGCGCTGCAAGACGGCGCGCACGGCCTCGCCGGGCAGTGCGAACGGCACGAACACGCGCTGATCCTGGAATGTCGCGACCGCGTCGCCCTGCGCACCCATCGTCGCCGGCTGGAGCTCGACGGGGAATTGAGAGCCGGTTTCGAGATCTTTCATGCAGGAGCGTTCATGCGGGCGCGGCGATCGCGGCGATCTGGTCAACAAAATGTCAGGATAGGGACTTGCGGCCGGCATTATGATAGGAAGAGCGGCCTGAAAACAGGGCAAACTTGGCGGCAAACGGGAACCGGAAATGGCTCTTCTGCGCGGCGTGTGGCGGGTGTTGATGTGGCTGCTGGCCCTGGTCGGCTTCGCCGTGGTCGGGCTTGCGATCGTGGCATTCTTCTATGCCCAGTCCTTCACCCATCCCGAGACGAAGGTTCCCGACCAGGCGGTGCTGACCATCGACCTCGGCGGCGGCCTCGCCAAGCAGAGGCTCGACCTGCCCTTCGGACCGACCGGACGGCCGACCATCGAAGATATCGTGCTGGGCCTCGAGGCCGCCGCCAAGGACAGCCGGATCAAGGGATTGCTGCTCCGCGTGGGGCGCGGCCCGCTCGACATGGCCGAGGCGCAGGAGATCCGCGACGCGGTCATCAAGTTCCAGGAGACCAGCCGGCCGATCCACGCTTTCGCCGAGTCCTTCGGCGAAGGGGGCGACGGCACCCTGCACTATTACGTCGCCACCGGCGCCGACCAGATCTTCCTGCAGCCCTCTGGTGACGTGCGGTTGATGGGCTTTCTGCTGGAGCAGCCCTTTCTGCGCGGTGCGCTCGACTGGCTCGGCATCGCGCCCAGGGTGAGCAAGCGCCACGAATACAAGGGCGCGCCGGACATCTTCACCGAGACCGCGATGCCGGAGCCGGTGCGGCAGAACCTGCAGCGTCTGGCGGATTCCTGGCTCGACCAGGTCGTCGCGGGAATCGCCGCCGCGCGCAAGGTCGATGCCGCAATCGCCCGGCGCTGGATCGATGAGGCGCCATGGGACGCCCAGCAGGCGAAGCAGGCCGGCATGGTGGACGAGCTCAGCTACTGGGACCAGGCCGCCGCCGTCACCTTCGGCGTGCTCGGCGAGGATGCCGGCATCGACATCGCCGATTATGCGCGACAGATTGGGAAGCCGGCCGCGACGGCGGCCAAAATCGCCATCGTGCGCGGCCACGGCCCGGTCACGCTCGGCCGCAGCGAGACGGACCCCTTCGGCGGCGAAAGCAATCTCGGCTCCGACACCATTGCCGGCGCCCTCGCCAAAGCGATTGAGGACAAGGTGAAGGCCATCGTCTTCCGGATCGATTCGCCGGGTGGCTCCTATGTCGCCGCGGATACGATCTGGCGCGAGGTGGCGCGCGCCCGCGAAATGGGCATTCCCGTCATCGTCTCCTTCGGCGCCACCGCCGCCTCCGGCGGCTATTTCATCGCCGCGCCGGCGACGAAGATCGTGGCCCAGCCCGGCACCATCACCGGCTCGATCGGCGTCTTCGCCGGCAAGCCGGTGCTGACCGAGATGTGGAACAAGCTGTCGATCAATTTCGAGGGCGTCCAGGCCGGCGCGGCGGCCGATACCGACAGCGTCAACCACGACTACTCGGAGGCCGCCTGGGCGCGGCAGGAGGCGCGGCTGGATTCGATCTATGCCGATTTCGTCGGCAAGGTCGCGACCGGCCGCAACCTGTCGCCCGAGAAGGTCGAGGAAGCGGCGCGAGGCCAGATCTGGTCCGGCGCCGATGCCCAGGCCCGCGGCCTGGTCGACGCACTCGGCGGCCTGGCCACGGCGATCAAGCTGGCGAGGCAGGAGGCGAAGCTGGCCGCCGATGCCGAGGTGGCGCTGGTCAGCTACCCGCCGGCGGGCGAGCGCTGGGAGGCGTTCCTGTCCGCCTTCATGCGCGAGGGTGCGGCGATTCTCGGCATGCCTTCCGCCGCGGTGGCGCCGGCACCGCAGCGATTGCTGGCCGCGCTGCGGCCCTTGATCAGCCAACCGGAGGCAGTCTTCCTCTGGACGCCGCCGATTGCCGTCAACGGGCGGATCGACTGACGGGACTGTGACCGGCGTCATTTGCCCGATCCGCGCGACCCGCGCTAGGGTCCCGCCCGGAGTTCCGCGCGGGACATCAATTGGGAAAGTTCGCATGGTTCGGTTGACGATGGCGGCGAGTGCGCTGGCATGCGCGGCGGCGGTTTGGCTCACTGCGCTCGCCCCCGCCCTTGCCGACAGTTCCAAGGCCGATTGGTCGGCCTGCGTGAAGGCCGACCCCAGCAGCGCGGCGGTCGACGCCAACCAGCGCATCGGCGCCTGCAACCGCCTGCTGCAGAGCGGCGACACCAGCCCGGAGGATGCCGGGGCGATCCTGGCGGCGCGCGCCGCCGCCCACAACGCGCTGCGCCAATATGACGAGGCGCTGCGCGACATCGAATCCGCCCTGGCGCAGAACACCCGCGTCGACGCCTGGGAGTTCATCTACCGCGTCATGGGCCGGGCGCAGTACGGGCTGAAGAACTATCCCGCGGCCGAAGTCGCCTATCGGCAGGCGGCCACCTATCCCGAGGCAGATGCCTGGTCCTGGGCGCGACTGGGCGATGTCGAGATGAACCAGGGCAAATACCGCGACGCCGAAGGTCATTTCCGCAAGGCCGCGGAGATGACTCCGCGCGAAGCGGAATTCAGCTCGGACATCGCGGATGCGCTGTTCGCCCAGGGCCGCTTCGCCGAGGCGGCACCGCTCTACGCCGAAGCCCTCGCCATCGACGCGGAGCCGTCCGCCTGGGACAGCGTGCTGCACTATCTCGCCACCGCCCATGCGGGCGCCGGCGACATCGACCGCCTGCGCGCGGATGCGGCGGAATGGGCAGAGGACGACGGCTACATCGCCCATGTCGGCCGGCTGCTGCTCGGCGCGAGCGACGACGCCGCGTTCCGCGATGCGCTCGCCGCCCGCGCCACCGGCAGCACGCAGCCGGAAGAGGCCGCCTTCTGGCTCGACTTCGCCCTGGGCCAGCGCGACCTGATCGCCGGCGCGAGCGACACCGCGCGGGCGCATCTGGAAAAGGCGGCGGCGACCGCCTCCGTCTATGCCGTCTACATCAACGCGGCGCAATTCGCGCCGTAACGCTCCGCCTAGGCGGGGTCGCGGCGGGCGGCAATCAGGAATTCCTTGTTGCCTTCGGGGCCGAGGATCGGGCTCTCGGTCAAGCCGATCACCGACCAGCCCGGCTGGCGCGCGAACCAGGCGCGGATGCGCGCGCAGACCTCCTCGTGCAGCGCGGGGTCGCGCACCACGCCGCCCTTGCCGACGCGGTCCGGCCCCACTTCGAATTGCGGCTTGATCAGCGCCACGACGACTGCGCCGGGCGCGGCGAGACCGAGCGCCGCCGGCAGGACCGTTTCCAGGCCGATGAAGCTGGCATCGCAGACGATCCAGTCGACCGGCCCGGGAATCTCGGCCGGCGACAGCCGCCGCGCATTGGTGCGCTCCAACACCACTACGCGCGGATCGTTGCGCAGCTTCCAGGCCAGTTGGCCGTGGCCGACATCGACGGCATAGACCTTGGCCGCGCCATGGGCCAGCAGCACGTCGGTGAAGCCGCCGGTGGAGGCGCCGACATCGATGGCGATGGCGCCTCTGGGGTCGAGGCCGAATTCGGCCAAGGCGTGGGCGAGTTTCAGCCCACCGCGCGACACCCAGGGATGGTCCTGGCCCTTGAGTTCCAGCGGCGCTTCATCGGGCAGAAGGTCGCCGGCCTTGGCGATGCGACGATCGCCGGAATAGACCTTGCCCGCCATGATCAGCGCCTGGGCCTTGGCGCGCGATTCAGCGAGGCCGCGATCGACCAGCAGCTTGTCGACGCGCGCCTTGCCCTTGGGCGCAGTCATGGTCAGGCGACCAGCCGCGCCGACATCTGGCGCCAGCGCAGGAACAAGAGGCTGGCCGAGACGGCAAGCCCGATGGCCATACCCCACCACAGCCCGATGCCGCCGAAATCGAGCCAGAAAGCGAGCGGAACGCCGGTGCCAAGCCCGAACACCCAGTAGCCGAGGCCGCAGATGATCATCGGCACCTTGGTATCCTTCAGGCCGCGCAAGGCGCCTTGCGTCGATACCTGGATCCCGTCGACCACCTGGAAGATCGCCGCGACGGTGAAGAACAACGCCGCCATGCGCGCCGCTTCGGCATTCTCCGGCTTGCCGAGGTCGAGATAGATCCCGGTCAGCAGGCTGGGCGCCACCCACATGGTGCCGGCTGCCAGCACCATCCAGCAGATGCCAAGGCCGATGGCGACATAGCCCGCCATGCGCGCCGCCTCCGGTCGCTTGGCGCCGACCGCGTAGCCGACGCGCACGGTCGCCGCTTGGCTGAGGGCGAAGGGAATCATGAACGAAACCGCGCAGATATTGACCACGGCATTGTGCGCTGCCAGCGCCGCCGTGGAAATGAGGCCCATCAACAGCGCCGATACGAAGAACAGGCCGCTCTCGAACAGATAGGCGAGCGCGATCGGAATGCCGACATGGAACAGTTCCTTCAGCATCTTGCGGTCGAGGTGCAGCAGCTGCGCGAAGACCCGGTAGTGTCGCAGGGTCGGTATCAGCTCGACATAGGCGACGATGATGACCAGATGCAGCAGCGCCACCAGGGAGCCGCTGAGGCCGACCGCCATCGCCCCCATCGCCGGGGCGCCCCAATTGCCGTACATGAAGATGTAGTTGAACAGGAAAGAGAACGGCAGGCCGGCCACGGCGCAGACGGTGACGATGTTGGGCCGGTTCATCACGGTGACGAAATTGCGCAGCACGGTGAACCAATAGACCAGCGGCACCCAGGGCAACCCCCACAGCACCACGCCGCCGACCTGGCGCACCAGTTCGGCGTCGTCATAGATCATCGGCAGGAGCAGCAGCGCGCCCAGCAGCACCAGGATGATCGGCAGGCTGAGGATGGTGCCCATCAGGAAGCCCTGGCGCATGGCCTGCGACACGCCCGCCGCGTCGCCGGCGCCATGCGCCTGGGCCCCGACCGCGCCGGTGGCCGAGACAGCGCCCATGCCCCACAACATCGGCGTGAACAGCAATTGCAGGCCGAGGCCGGCGGCGGCCAAGGCCGTTTCGCCCAGATGGCCAGCCATGGCGTAGTCGATGACGCCCATGCCCATTTCCGCCAGCAGCGCCGCGGCGATGGGCAGGGTCAGGATCAGGGTCTGGCCGATCTCCCGCCGCCAGGTGGGCGCGCCCCGGTCGAGCGCGCGGGCGGCGGGCGCCGCCAGGGTCTTGTCGCTCGACATGGGCTCTGCATCCGGCTTTCTGCTCTAGCTCTTGCGGGTGATGACGAAGTCGGTCATCCAGCGCAGTGGATCGGCCTTGGCGCCGAACATGTCGAGATGGCCGTTGGCCTGGTCGCCCAGCAGCCGCGCCTGGGACCGCGCGCGCTCCAATCCCAGAATCGACACGAAGGTCGCCTTGCCGGCGGCCGCATCGGCGCCGACCGGCTTGCCGGTCTCGGCCGCGTCGCCCTCGGCATCCAGCAGGTCGTCGACGATCTGGAAGGCGAGGCCGAGGTCGTGGGCGTAGGAGACGAGCGCGTGGCGCACCTGCGGCGCCGCGTGGCCGAGGATGCCGCCCGCCTCGCAGGAAAAGGCGATGATCTCGCCGGTCTTCAGCCGCTGCAGCCGGGTGATGGCGCCGATGTCGAGATCCTCGTTCTCCGCCAGCAGGTCGATCATCTGCCCACCGACCATCCCGGCGGCGCCGCCAGCCTTGGCCAGCGCATGGACGAGCTCGGCGCGCACATGGCCATCGGGATGCGTCGCCGGATCGGAGAGCACCTCGAAGGCCATGGTCAGCAGGCCGTCACCGGCCAGGATCGCCGTCGCCTCGTCGAACTTCTTGTGCACCGTCGGCCTGCCGCGGCGCAGGTCGCTGTCGTCCATCGCCGGCAGATCGTCATGCACCAGGCTGTAGCAATGCAGCATCTCGACCGCCGCGGCGGCGCGCAGCGCGTAATCCGCATGCACGTCGAACAGCGCGGCGCTGTGCAGAACCAGGTAGGGACGGATGCGCTTGCCGCCGCCCATGGTGGCATAGCGCATGGCGTCCACCACGCGGCTCTCCGCGCCGGCGACGGGCGGCAGCAGCTGGTCCAAGGTGCGATTGACCGCCGCGGCGGCCTCGTTCAACGCCTGATCGATCGACAAAGGAAAGCTCCGGAAAACCTGGATTGGAGGAAACTGGCGGTGCCGTTCAGTCCAGCTTCGCCGGCTCGGTGCCGACGGAGCCGTCCTGCGACAGCACGATCTTCTCGACCTTCAGCTGCGCCTCGCGCAGCTTGGCCTCGCAATGGCGTTTCAGGGCGGCACCACGCTCATAGGCCTTGATCGCGTCGTCGAGCTTGTTGTCGCCGCGCTCGAGCCGCTTCACCAGCTCCTGCAACTCGGCGAGCGCATCCTCGAAGCTCAAACCGGCGATGTTGGCCGGAACCTGGGTCCCGGTCTTGTCCTGGGCCATGAGTGCCTCAATGCAAAATCCCGCGCCGCCGCCGGCGCGGGAGAAAACCCCTGAGAATCGGCCGGCATTCTATCGATCGACCCCGACCGCAGCAAGGCCGGCCGGCGCCACGCAAGCCGTTGAAATATTCAGGCTTTCGCCGCCATCAACGCGGCGACATGGGCGGCGGTGCTCTCCGCCAGGGCGGCGAGGTCATAGCCGCCCTCCAGGGTCGAGACCAGGCGGCCCCGGCAATGCGTCGCCGCCAGCTGCGCCAGCCTTTCGGTCACCCAGCCGAAATCCTCGGCCTCCAGCTCGAGGCTGGCCAGCGGGTCGGCGCGATGCGCGTCGAAGCCGGCGGAGATCAGCAGCAGGTCCGGCGCGAAGCGGTCGATGGCGGGCAGCACGATCTCCTCATAGGCGTCGCGGAAGGCCTCGCCGCCGGAATAGGCCGGCAGCGGCGCGTTGCAGACGTTGCCGATGCCGTGCTCCGACCTGGCGCCGGTGCCGGGATAGAGCGGCATCTGGTGGGTCGAGGCATAGAGCACCCGCGCGTCGTGCTCGAAGATGTGCTGCGTGCCGTTGCCGTGATGGACGTCGAAATCGACGATGGCGACACGCTTCGCGCCGTGGACCGCGCAGGCATGCGCCGCGCCGATGGCGACGTTGTTGAACAGGCAGAAGCCCATCGCCATGTCGCTCTCGGCATGATGGCCGGGCGGACGCACGGCGCAGAAGGCGTTCGTGGCGCCGCCGCTCATCACCAGGTCGATGGCGGCGACCATCGCCCCGACGGCGCGCAAGGCGGCCTCGCCGGAGCCGGGGGACATCGTGGTGTCGCCGTCGAGCGCCGCCCAGCCGCGCTGCGGCATGCGCGCCAGCAGGCTTTCGACAAAGGCGCGGTCATGCACGCGGACGATCTGATCGAGCTCGGCGCGCGGCGCCTCGCGCCGGTCGAGCGCCGCGAATTCGGGCTCGGCGAGCGCCATGAGCACGGCTTCCAGCCGCTGGCGCCGCTCCGGATGGCCCGGGCCGGTGTCGTGCTCCAGGCAGGCGGGATGGGTGAAGACGGCCGTGCTCATCGATCCTCTCCCTCCGCCGGCGTCTAGCGCCGGCGCTCCAGGTCCAGTACCGCCTCCCCCTCCGACAGCAGCATCCGATCGTCAGTCAACCGCACCAGGTCGAGCAGCGCAACACCGACGCAGGAGACGCGCACCATCACCGCGGTCGGAAACTGCGACAGGTCGCCGAACTCCGACCCCGGGGCGGGCTCCGCGTGGTAGCGCGGCAACGAACAGGAATCGCCGCTGAGCGTGGTGATCGGCGCCTCGGCAAGCGTCAGGTCGCGTCCGACCCAGCCCGCCGCCGCGGCGGCGCGGGCGGCCTCGGCCGGGCTTTTGCGCAAAGCCGCGACCCGCCATTGCCCCATCAGCCAGCCATAGCCGGCGCTGGCCGGGGCGGCGACGCGTCCGTCACCCGGAGTCAGAGTCTCGATCCGCGCGCGATAGAGCGCCGCGAGGCAGCCGATGGCGTCATCCACCTCGATCGCCTCCTTGGCCTCGACGCCGCAGGCGCCGGCGCGGTTGGCGCTCCACGCCCGCTGCTCCAGGCGCAAGGTGGCCTGGGCGTCGCCGGCGGTGGCCGCCAGCCGCGCGCGATAGGCCTCCGCCAGTTCCCCATCCAGCGCCGCCAGCTCGCCGTCGGCGCAGATCAGCGCCTCGACCGGCTGCGTCGCCGCGGCGCAGTCGAAGCTCGGCTGCTGCGCCGCCGCCGCATCGGCGGCGAGCGACATCAGCAAGGCAAGTGCGAGCGTGTATCTGTTCATGCGTCCAAATCTGTCATGCGGACCGGACCCTGAATCCGGCGGCAATCACGGCCAGCCAGCCCGCTATCATCAATGCGCCGCCGAAAGGCGCAAGCATAGCGATCCACGTCAGCCCCGCCAAAGCATAGAGATAGAGCGCGCCGGAAAAGACCAGCGCGCCAAGCCCCAGCGCCAGGGCGGCGATGGCAAGCAGCCGGGTCCGCTGCAGGGCCCCGGCCGCCGCCAGCCCGAGCAGCGCCGCCGCGTGCCACAGCTGATAGGAAGCCCCCGTCTGAACCCACGCGACGGCTTCCGGCAGGCTGGCCTGCAGCCCATGCGCCGCCCAGGCCCCCATCGCCACGCCCATCGCCCCGTTCAGCCCGGCGCCCAGCAAATACCCGCGCATCGCGTCGCTCCCATGACAATCGGCTCCGCAAGCGGCGATGCCCGTCCGCTTGGGGCTGGCCGCCGCCTTTCGCCTCGTCTATCTATGGCACTATCCTATGCCGATCGGCCGGCCAAGGTGGGGATGATGAAATGTCGCGCTGGTGCAGTGGAAGGTCTCGATGAGTGACGCTCTGGTTCTGGTGCGCCGCGAAGGCGCGGTTGCCCACCTGACCCTCAACCGGCCGGACCGCCTCAACAGCTTCACCCTGGCGATGCTGGGCGAATTGAGCGCCGCGCTGTCCGATCTCGACGGCGACGACGACGTGCGCGCCGTGGTGCTGACCGGCGCCGGGCGCGGCTTCTGCGCCGGGCAGGACCTGACCGACCACGAGGCGGTCGACGATTCGCGCGCCATCCGCAGCGTGGTGGAGCGGCACTACAATCCGGTGGTGCGCCAGATCCGCGCGCTGCGCCAGCCGGTGATCGCGGCGGTCAACGGCGTTGCCGCCGGGGCGGGCTGTTCGCTGGCATTGTCCTGCGACATTGCCGTCGCGGCGGCGAGCGCCAAATTCGTCAACGCCTTCGTCAACATCGGCCTTATTCCGGATTCCGGCGGCACCTATTTCCTGCCGCGCCTGGTGGGCCAGGCGCGCGCCCTCGGCCTCGCCTTGCTGGGCGAGCCGATCGAGGCGCAGAAGGCCGTCGAATGGGGCCTGATCTGGAAAGCCGTGCCCGACGCCGGTCTGGCCGGCGAGGTCGATGCCCTCGCCCGGCGCCTGGCGGAGCTGCCGACCGCCGCCATCGCCCTGATCAAGGAAGCGATCAATCTCAGCGGGCATCACTCGCTGGAGCAGCAACTGGCGACGGAAGCGGAGCTGCAGGCCCGCGCCGCGGAGACCGAGGACTATCAGGAGGGCCGCGCTGCCTTCCTCGCCAAGCGCAAGCCGCGCTTCATCGGGCGCTGAGCGCGATCCATGGCCAAGTTCGGCATCGGCCAGCCGGTGCGGCGGGTCGAGGATCGCCGGTTCCTGACCGGCGCCGGCCGCTATGTCGCCGACATCGACTTGCCGCGCCAGTTGCATGCGCCCTTCCTGCGCCTTCTCATGGCCGGCGCGGTGGCGGCGCCGGCGGCCGTGATGAACGCGCTGATGGACGCGCTTGCGCCCGCGGGCATCACTCGGCTAGACATGCCCGCGACGCCGCTCGCCATCTGGCAGGCGCTGCGGGCAGCACAGCGGGATTAGCCTTCCTTGACACTCGCGCGATGGGCGGCGGAACTGGCCGGGGTGGCGCGCCATGCCGGCGCGGAGATCCTCCGAATCGATGCCGGCGATTTCGCCACGGAGCGAAAGGCCGACCAGTCGCCGGTGACCGCGGCGGATCATGCGGCCGAGGCGGTGATCCTGCCCGCCTTGCGCAAGCTCGCGCCCGACATCGCCATCGTCTCGGAAGAGGATTCGCAGCATTCGGGCCTGCCGAAGGAAGCGCCGGATCGCTTCTGGCTGGTCGACCCGCTCGACGGCACCAAGGAATTCATCGCCCGCAACGGCGAGTTCACCGTCAACATCGCGCTGATCGAGCACGGCCGGCCGGTGCTCGGCATCGTGCATCTGCCGGCGTTGGGCCAGACCTATCTCGGCCATGATGGCATCGCCGAACGTGCGGATGACGGCGGCGCCTTCGCGCCGATCCGCGCGCGCAAGACGCCGCCGGAGGGCGCCGTGCTGATGATCAGCCGCTCCCATGCCGCCAAGGAGCTGGTGAAGGCGGAAGAGATGGGCGAGCACATCCAGGGCACGCTGGTCGCGGGCTCGTCGCTGAAATTCTGCCGCTTGGCCGAAGGCGCCGCCGATCTCTATCCGCGCCTCGGCCCGACCATGGAATGGGACACCGCCGCCGGCCAGGCCGTTCTCGAAGCGGCCGGCGGGTCGGTGCGGACGCTGGACGGCGCGCCGTTGCGCTACGGCAAGCCGGGTTTCCGCAACCCGCATTTCATCGCCCGGGGCGCCGGACATGGCTAGGCGGCTGCAGCCGACTTTGGGCGAGATCGGCGAGGCGGCGCGCGCCTTGCGTGCCGGCAAGCTGGTCGCCTTCCCCACCGAGACGGTCTACGGCCTGGGTGGCGATGCCACCAATGACCGCGCCGTGGCCGCGATCTTCGCCGCCAAGGGCCGGCCGAGCTTCAATCCGTTGATCGTGCATGTGCTGAACATTCCGGCGGCCGCGCAGCATGCCGAGCTCTCCGCCAAGGCGCAGGCGGTGGCGCGGAAATTCTGGCCGGGGCCGCTCACCCTCGTCCTGCCGCGGCGGCGCGACTGCAAGATCTCGCTGCTGGCGACGGCCGGGCTCGACAGCGTCGCCTTGCGCGTGCCGGCGCACAACATCGCCCAGACCCTGCTGATGATGGCGGGCGTGCCGCTGGCGGCCCCCAGCGCCAATCCCTCCGGCCGCCTGTCGCCGACCGAGGCCGATCACGTGCTGGCCGATCTCGGCGACAAGGTCGAGTACGTGATCGACGGCGGCCCCTGCCCCATCGGCGTCGAATCCACCGTGCTCAGCCTGCTCGACGACTGCCCGCGCATCCTGCGGCCCGGCGCGGTCACGGCGGAGCAGCTGTCCGAATTGCTGCAGGAGCCGGTGGCGACGGAGACCGGCACCGAGGATGCCAACGCGCCGCGCTCTCCCGGCCGCCTGCTCAGCCACTACGCGCCCAGCCTGCCGGTACGGCTGAACGCCATCGCGGCCGAGGCGGGCGAGGCGCTGCTCGGCTTCGGCCCCGGCGCGCCCAGGGACGCGGTCAACCTCAGCGCCGCCGGCGATCTGCAGGAGGCGGCGGCCAACCTCTTCGCCATGCTGCGCAAGCTGGACGACCCGAGATACCGCGCCATCGCCGTGATGCCGGTTCCGGAGACCGGCCTCGGCCGCGCCATCAACGACCGGCTCCGCCGGGCGGCGGCCGCGCGCTAGGATTTCCCGCCGAGACTTCACGGGCGCGTTAACCCCCGGGTTTCGCGCAAGAATCCGGTTCCCCGCCCCCTGGACTTGCTTCATCATGTCGCCTGAACCAGCGCGGCGCCGGACAAGGCCGCCGCGATCGATGGAACAGGGAGTTGATCATGAAAATCTCCGGTCTCGCGGTCGGGCTGGCGGCGCTGCTCTGCGCCGCGCCCTGGGCCGGCCAGCCGGCGCGCGCCGACGTCAATCTCGGCAGCCTGGTCTGCAATGTCTCGTCCGGCTTCGGTTACCTGATCGGCTCCAACCGCAACGTCAGCTGCGTCTTCAACCGCTCCAACGGCACGGTCGAACGCTACAACGGCCAGATTCGCGACTGGGGCTTCGATCTCGGCTACTTCCATGCCGGATCGATCATCTGGGGCGTCATCGCGCCCGGCAGCAACGTGGCGCCGGGTTCGCTGGCCGGCGACTATACAGGCGGCGGCGCCGGGGCCTCGGCCGGCATCGGCGTCAAGGCGAACCTGCTGTTCGGCGGCGATGGCGGCAAGATCTCGCTGCAGCCGCTCGCCGTCGAGGGCAATGTCGGCATCGGCGCCAATGTCGGCGTCACCCGGCTGACGCTCTATCCCGGGCAATAGGCCGATGAAGGCGTGGCGATGACCGACCCGCTGATCGCGGGGCTGCGCGAGATTGTCGGCGACCGCCACTGCCTCACGGAATCCGAAGCGACGGCGCCTTTCCTCACCGACTGGCGCGGCATCTATCGCGGCGCCGCGCGCGCCGTGGCGCTGCCGGAGACCGCCGAACAGGTGCAAGCGATCCTGCAACTGGCGCGGCGGCACGGGGCGCCCATCGTACCGCAGGGCGGCAATACCGGGCTTTCCGGCGGCGCGACGCCGGATGACGGCGGCAAGGCCATCGTCCTGGCGCTCAAGCGCATGAACCGGATCCGCAGCCTCGACGCCGCCAACAACAGCCTGGTGGCGGAGGCGGGCTGCATCCTGGCCGACCTGCATCAGGCTGCATCCGACGCCGACCGCCTGTTTCCGCTCAGCCTGTCGGCGGAGGGCAGCTGCCAGATCGGCGGCAACCTCGCCACCAACGCGGGCGGCATCAACGTGCTGCGCTTCGGCAATGCGCGCGACCTTTGCCTGGGGCTGGAGGCGGTGCTCCCGGACGGGTCGCTGTTCTCCAATCTGAGCGGCCTGCGCAAGGACAATACCGGGTACGATCTGAAACAGCTGCTGATCGGGTCGGAAGGCACGCTGGGCGTGATCACCGCGGCGGCGCTGAAGCTGTTCCCCAAGCCGATCGCGCGCGCCACGGCGATCCTGGCGCTTTCCGGCGTCGACAAGGCCGTTTCCCTGCTCGCCCGCTGCCGCGCCGGCCTCGCCGACCAGCTGGTCAGCTTCGAGCTGCTGCCGCGTTTCGGCATCGAACTGGGGCAGAAGCATGTGCCGGGCCTCGCCTGGCCGCTCGCCGTGCTGCCCGACTGGTCGATCCTGGTCGAGGCGAATACGAGCAGCCCCGCTTTCGATCTGCAGGCCGCCTTCGAAGCGACCTTGGCGGCGGCGCTCGAGGCGGGCGAGATCGCCGATGCGACCGTCGCCACCTCCGATCAGCAGTCGCGCGCCATGTGGCGCATCCGCGAGGGCATCGTCGAGGGCCAGTGGCGCGAGGGCGCCAACATCAAGCACGACATCTCCGTGCCGGTGGCCCAGGTGCCGCGCTTCCTGGAGACGGCCGGCGCCGCCCTGCGCGCCGCCTGGCCGCAGGTCCGCATCCTCGCTTTCGGTCATCTCGGCGACGGCAACGTCCATTTCAACCTGGTGCAGCCGCCGGATGAGACGAAGGATCGCTTCCTCGACCGCACACCGGCGATGAACGCCATCGTCCATGACGAAGTGCAGCGCTACGGCGGCTCGATCAGCGCCGAACACGGCATCGGGCAGCTGCGGCGCGCCGAGCTGGAACTGCGGAAATCCCCGGTCGAGCTCGACCTGATGCGCCGACTGAAACAGATGCTCGACCCCGAAAATCTGATGAACCCGGGCAAGCTCTTGTGACCGACGCTGCCTTGCTCCGCCCGTGGCAAGGTGGACGGTTGCACGGATGCGCGCGATTGCCGACAATCACTTCTTCCGAATCCACTTCCGCCAGCGAGCCATGACCGAGAAATCCCGCAAGATCCTGTTCATCAGCGTCGACCAATGGCGCGGCGAATGCCTGTCGGCGCTCGGCCACCCCATGGTGAAGACGCCGAACCTCGACGCGCTCGCCGCCGAAGGCGTGCTGTTCCAGCGCCACTACACGGTCTGCGCGCCCTGCGGCCCGGCGCGCACCAGCCTGCATACCGGCACCTACCTCATGAACCACCGTTCGGGCCGCAACGGCACCCCGCTCGACAGCCGCTTCACCAACGTGGCATGGGAGGCGCGCAAGGCAGGCTACGACCCGACCCTGTTCGGCTATACCGACACCAGCCTGGACCCGCGCACCCGCAATGCCGACGACCCGGCGCTGAAGACCTATGAGGGTGTGCTGCCGGGATTCACCGTCGGCATGCAGCTGCCCGATCACATGGCGCCCTGGGTCGCGGACCTGAAGGCACGCGGCTATGACCTGCCCAATGGTCGCTGGGATGTCTACAAGCCGCGCCCGGGCTTCGAGAAGCCGGCCGATCGCGGCCACACCTTCATCCCGACCATGTTCACGGCGGATGAGAGCGAGACCACCTTCATGGCCGACACGGTCATGCGCTGGCTCTCGGTGCGGCGCGACCAGAACTGGTTCGTGCATTGCGTGTTCCTGCGTCCGCATCCGCCGATCATCGCACCGGAGCCCTACAACGCCATGTACGACCCGGCCCAGGTGCCGATGGTCAATCGCAAGACGACGCCGGAAGAGGAGGCGCAGCAGCATCCGCTGCTGAAGGTGAAGCTCGAGTCCTTCGACGGCCGCACCGGCTATGACGAGCACAACCCCAACAACCTGGTGCGGATGCCGGAACTGGAACTGCGGCAGATGCGGGCGACTTACTACGGCATGATCACCCAGGTGGACGACCAGATCGGCCGGCTCATCGCCTATCTCAAGGAGAGCGGCGAATACGAGGACACGCTGATCGTGCTCACCTGCGATCACGGCGAGATGGGCGGCGACCATTATTGCTGGGGCAAGGAGGTCTATTTCGAGCAGAGCTTCCACATTCCCCTCATCATCCGCGACCCGCGGCGTCTCGCGGACAAGGGGCGCGGCACCCGCATCGACCGCTTCACCGAATCGGTCGACATCCTGCCGACCATCCTCGACTGGCTCGGTCGGCCGATCCCGGACCAGTGCGACGGCCGTTCGCTGCTGCCCTTCCTGGAAGGCGCCCCGCCGCCGGATTGGCGCAAGGAAGTGCACTATGAGCTCGATTTCCGCTTCTCCTACACCTCGCCCGGTTTCGACGGCGAAACCGCGCTCGGCCTGCACCCGGACGAGTGCTACCTGACCGCGATTCGCGACGAGGACTACAAATATGTCCATTTCGTCAACCTGCCACCGCTGCTCTTCGACATGCGCAAAGACCCGCATGAGATGAACAACCTGGCCGCGGATCCGGAATACCGCGACGTGCTGCTGGCCTATGCGCAGAAGATGCTGTCCTGGCGCATGCGCCACGTCGACCGTACTCTGGTCAACCTGCATCTGACCGACCGCGGCGTCCTGGACGGCCGACAGCGCCATCTGCGAGGCCAGGCATGACGGCGATCGACCTCACCCGCAGCGCCGAATGGGCGGCGCTGAAGCAGCACCGCAAGTCCTTGGCGAAGACCCGCATCGGTGCGCTGTTCTCCGAGGATGCGGACCGCTTCGGCAGGTTCTCGCTGCGGCTCGAGGAATTCGCCCTCGACTTCTCGAAGAACCTGGTCACCGCAGAGACGATGCGCTTGCTGCGCGTGCTGGCGGCGAAGGCGGAGGTCGAGGCCTGGCGCGACCGCATGTTCGCCGGCGAGCGCATCAACACCACCGAGGACCGCGCCGTGTTCCACGTGGCGCTGCGGCACCAGGGCCGCGAGCCGATGCCGGTCGCCGGCCGGGACGTGATGCCGGAGGTGCGCGCGGTGCTCGGCCGCATGCGCGATTTCGCCACCGCCGTGCGCGACGGCCATTGGGTCGGCGCCACCGGCCAGCGCATCCGCACGGTGATCAATATCGGTATCGGCGGCTCCGACCTCGGCCCGGCCATGACGGTGCAGGCGCTGCGGCCGTTCTGCCATCCGGAAATCAGGTTCCATTTCGTCTCCAATGTCGACGGCGCGCATCTGGAGGCTGCACTGGCTCATGCCGATCCGGCTTCGACGCTGTTCATCGTCTCCTCCAAGACCTTCACCACGCAGGAGACGCTGGCCAATGCCAAGGCGGCACGCGATTGGCTGACGGCGCGGCTGTCGCCCAGCGCGGTGCCGAAGCATTTCGTCGCGGTCTCGGCGGCGGTCGCCAAGGCGCAGGAATTCGGCATCGCAGCAGAGAACGTGTTCGGCTTCTGGGACTGGGTCGGCGGCCGCTATTCCATGTGGTCGGCGATCGGCCTGCCCATCGCCGTGGCGCTCGGCTGGGACGGCTTCGAGAAGCTGCTGGCCGGCGCCCATGCCATGGACCGCCATTTCCGCGAGGCGCCGCTGGAGCGCAATCTGCCGATGACCATGGGGCTGATCGCGCTGTGGAACATCGATTTCCTCGACTGCGACGCCTATGCGGTGCTGCCCTATGCGCAGGACCTGGCGCGCCTGCCGGCCTATCTTCAGCAGCTCGAAATGGAGAGCAACGGCAAGGCCACGCGCCGCGACGGCAAGCCGGTGAAATGCGCCACCGGCCCGGTCCTCTTCGGCGAGCCCGGCACCAACGGCCAGCACGCCTTCTACCAGCTGATCCACCAGGGCACGCAACGGGTGTTCTGCGATTTCATCCTGGCCGCGCGCGATCGTTCCGGCCATCCGGAGCTGCATCGCCTGCTCACCGCCAACTTCCTGGCGCAAAGCCAGGCCCTGATGCTGGGCAAGAGTGCCGCCGAGGCGGAAGCGGAAATGCGCAAGGCCGGCATGAAGGCGAAACAGGCGCGCGCCCTGGCGCCGCATCGCGCCTTCGCCGGCGACCGGCCGAGCAACTCGATTCTGCTGGGCGAGCTCGACCCGTATCACCTGGGCAAGCTGCTGGCGCTCTACGAGCACAAGACCTTCGTGCTCGGCGTACTCTGGGGTATCAATTCCTTCGACCAATGGGGCGTCGAGCTTGGCAAGCAATTGGCCAACGACATCCTCGGCGGCGGCGGAATCGCGCGCGACGGCTCGACAGCGGGTCTCAAGGCTCTCTATGATGCGTGGCGTACTTAGCCACGCTTCCGGGATTCGCCCTCCATGCTGTCGATCGACCCCACCCGCACCGATCTGTGCGAGGAATTCAAGCGCCAACCCGCCGGCCGCCACAGCGCGGATCTGCACCGCCTGCTGGACCTGATGCGCTGGGGCTATGCCCGCGGCAAGACCATCATCCTCTGCACGGTGCCGCACAAGGAATGGCGCCTGGCGAAGATGGGCCCGCGGCGCGGCAGCAAGGTGCAGGTCGACAATTCCCGCGTCTTCCACGACCACGACGACGCCGTGTGGGCCTGTTTCCGCGCGCGCTGGAAGGAAATGACCGGCCGCGACTGCCCGGTCGAGTAAGCATCACATCGAGAGTCGCATCATGTCAGAACGTCTGCTCGCCTATACCGACAAGCTGAGCGCGAAGCCCGGCGACTTGATCCAGGTCAAGGTCAGTTCGCCACATTCCGGCAAGTATCGCGCACGGCTGGTGCGGATGATCTGCGGTGACGATTCGGCGGACGGCCCGGGCTTCAAGACCGAGCCGGTGAAGGGCGTCGCGGAGTCCGAACATGCGGCGCGCTTCCAGCCGGTGCCGCTCGGCTCCTATGCGGCGATCAAGGACCGCAAGGGTTTCGCCCTCGCTTCCTTCTCGCTCGCCGCCTTCATCTGGCCCACGCGCCTCGACAAGGGCGAAGCGCAGTGCATCCTCGGCAATTGGGACGCGGCGAATGCCAGCGGCTATGCGCTTTATCTCGACGCGCAAGGTCGCATCGCCTTGCGCGTGGGCGAATCCGCCCCGGTCACGCTTGAGGCGCCGCTGCTGTCGCGCCACTGGTACCGCGTCGCCGCCAGCTTCGACGCGAAATCCGGCCGGGTCACCCTGGCCGCGCATCGCCAGCTGCCCTATGCCGGCAATCCGCAACGCCAGATCGCGAGGGGCAAGGCCGCTGCGTCCACCGCCGCCAACCGTTTCCTGATCGCCGCCTGGAACGACGGCGCCAAGGTGACCGCCCATTTCAACGGCAAGATCGATTCGCCGACGGTCTACGCCAAGGCGCAGCCGATCGAGGCGCTGCTGCTGCCGCCCGGGTCGCGCGGTGCGCTGACGCCGCGCCAGGCGGTGGCGGCCTGGGATTTCGCGCGCGACATTCCCGGTACCACCGTCATCGACCGCGGGCCGAAGCGCCGTAACGGCCAGACCGTGAACCTGCCCACCCGCGCCATGACCGGCTGGAACTGGAACGGCACCGAGATGAACTGGGTCCACAAGCCGGAGCATTACGGCGCCATCCATTTCCACGACGACGATCTCTACGATTGCGGCTGGGAGACCGATTTCACCCTGCGGCTGCCCAAGACGCTGAAAAGCGGCATCTACTGCCTGCATCTGACGCAAGGCGATCTGGAGGAGTGGACGCCGCTTTTCGTGACGCCGCCGAAGGGCAAGGCGACCGCCAGGCTCGCCTTCCTGGTGCCGACGGCGAGCTATCTCGCCTATGCCAACCACCAGATGTCGACCTCCTGGCATTTCGACGAGCTGAGCTCCTCACGCTTCACCACCTTCTCGCAGGCCGATCTCTACATGGAGGAGGCCGGTTCGCTCGGCCTCTCGACCTACGATTTGCACAATGACGGCAGCGGCGTCTGCCATTCCTCCTATCTGCGGCCGATCCTCAACATGCGGCCGAAGACGGACCTCTGGCAGTTCAACGCCGACACCCACATCACCGACTGGCTGGAAGCGAAGAAGCTCCCCTACGACATCATCACCGACGAGGAGCTGGAGCGCGACGGCGTCGCGGCGCTGAAGCGCTATGCCTGCGTCATCACCGGCACGCATCCGGAATACTACAGCGAGCGCATGCTTGACGGCGTGCAGGACTACACCAACCACGGCGGCCGCCTGATGTATCTCGGCGCCAACGGCTTCTACTGGCGCATCGCCTGGCATCCGAAGCTGCCCGGCGTCATCGAGCATCGCCGGTCGGAAGACGGCATGCGCGCCTGGTGGACCGAGACCGGCGAGAGCTACATGGAGTTCACCGGCGAGTATTCCGGCCTGTGGCGCCGGAACGGACGGCCGCCCAACATGCTGGCCGGCGTCGGCTTCAGCGCCCAGGGCTTCGACGTGGCGAGCTGGTTCGACCGCATGCCCGGCAGCAACGACCCGCGCGCCGCCTTCATCTTCAAGGGCGTCGGCCAGAACGAGCGGATCGGCGATTTCGGCTCGGTCGGCGGCGGCGCCGCCGGCTGGGAACTGGACCGCGCCGACGCGGCTTTGGGCACCCCGCCGCACGCGCTGATCCTCGCCACCGCCAACGAATTTCCGGCCAGCTACCACTGGGTCAAGGAGGAGTTCAACCACTCCCATTCCGCCGTCAACGGCGACACCTGCCCCATGGTGAAGGCGGATCTCGTCTTCTTCGAAACGCCGAAGGGCGGCGCGGTCTTCTCCGCCAGCTCGATCTCCTGGGCTGGGTCGCTGGCGCACAATGGCTACGACAACAACGTCAGCCGCATCACCGAGAACGTGGTGCGCCGCTTCCTGGAGGCGAAGCCGCTCTAGGCGCGGCGGCTACTCCACCGGCGAGAGGTTCCCGCCGGCCTCGACGTAATGCACGTAGCCGAGAATCTGCGTCACCGTTTCCCCCGTCTCGGAGAACGGCAGCAGCAGCGCCTCGGTGCAGACATAGCCCTTGTCGCGGTTGATATCGACGGAGAGATCGATCACGCCCTCGCCGCTCGCCACCACGCGATCATAGGTGTCGAGCACGAAGTCGCGCACGTCGCCCTCATGGCACTGTCGCACGGTCATCCCCACCGGATTGCCGCCGCGCACCTGCGCCTCCAGGGCGCCGCATTGCCGGTAGAGATAGTCGTGCTGCTCCGGGAGCACCTCCACCACCAGCATGGACGGCGCGAGATCGGCGATCCGCTGCAGCGGAAACTCCGCCAGCCGGGGCAGGCGCCCGCGGCGCTCGGCCGCGACCCAGAGGTCGAACAGGCGGCGTGTCTCGTTGCTCATGTGGCCGGTGGCTTCCTGGGCCGGGAGCTTGTCGCCGACGCCGAGAAAGGTCCCGTCCGCGCCGATCAGCGTTTTTCGGTCGATCGTCATCGCGATCCCGCCGGCATGCTATTCGCCGTTGCCAAAGAGCCGGTCGCGCGTCTCCGACACCGCGTTGGCGTGCCCGTCGAAGCCCTCATAGGTGGCGAGCCTTCCTGCGTGCAGGGCGGCTTCGCCATAGCCGGCCTTGGTCACATAGGCGACCGAGCTGCGCTTGAGGAAATCGTAGACGCCGAGCGCCGAGCTGGTCTTGGCGGCGCCCGAGGTCGGCAGCACGGCGTTGGGCCCCAGCACGAAGTTCGCCAGGGTATTGGGCGTGCGGTCGCCGAGCAGGATCTCCGCCGCGTTGCGGATCTTGCCCATGTGCTGCCAGGCGTCGCTGGCATGGATGGTGAGATGCTCCGGCGCGTAGTCGTTCACGAAGGCGCAGGCGGCGTCGAAATCCGGCGCCAGCACGATGCCGCCCTGCGGCCCCTTCAGAACCGTGGTGGAGAATTCCACGCGCTGCGCCGACATCTGAGTCCAGAAGCCCGGGATGGCCGCGATCGCATCCTCCGCGACCTTGCGTGAATTGGTGACCAGGAAGCACGAGGAATCCGGCCCATGCTCCGCCTCGATCAGCAAATCGAGCGCCGCCAGCCTTCCATCGGCGGTTTCGTCCGCCAGGATGATGGATTCCGATGGTCCGGCCAGGATGCCGGGGTCGATGCGATGCGCCAGCAGCTTCTTCGCCGCCACCAGGTAGGGGCTGCCGGGCCCGACCATCTTCACCACCCGCGGCACGGTCGCCGTGCCATAGGCGACGGCCGCCACCGCCTGCGCGCCGCCGCAGCGATAGACCTCCTTGACGCCGGCCAGCTTCGCCGCCACCAGGGTCGCCGGATCGGTGCGCCCGTCGGGCAGGGGCGGCGTGCAGATGATGACGCGCGGCACCTTGGCGACCACGGCCGGGACGGCGGTCATCACGGCGACCGACGGAAACGAGCCCTTGCCGCGCGGCACGTAGCAGGCGACGGAATCGATCGGCGACCAGCGCTCGCCGGCGAAGATGCCGGGGCGCATCTCCTTCATCCACATCTCTTCCGGCAGCTGCGCCTCGTGGTAGCGCCGCACGTTGTCGACGGCGTATTCGAGCGCCGCAACCACCTCGGGCGAGACCAGCTTGAACGCGCGGTCGAAGTCCTCCTCCGGCGTGCGGATGGCATCGGCGGAGAGTTTCGCCGCGCCGTCGAACCGCGCACCGAAGCGGGCCAGCGCCGCGTCGCCGTCGCGGCGGACCTCCTCGATGATCGGCGCCACCCGCGCCTCGAACTGGGCGAGATCGGCCTCGGAGCGCACCAGCAGCCGCTCACGGGCCTCGCGCGACAGCGCGGCAAGCTCGAACAGGGCGATCGGCCGATCCATGGGGGTGACACTCCGGTGGCGGAAGGAGGCTCTGCAATACGGAGATTTCGGCCGACTGGCAACCGGGTACGACGGTTTGCCCGCGCCGGCCCGGCGGTTCGCCGGATCAGCGCGCCTGCCTGGCCTGGCGCCCGATGGTTTTCTGGTGCCCGAAGGCCAGGATGTCGCGCTCCATCCGCTCGTAATCCTCGATCGAGACGCAGCGATCCACCCGCTTGCCGTCGTCGGAGAGCGGGAACAGCCCAAACTCGCAGCGGCCGAAATGGCGCGAGCGCACCAGCCAGGCATAGTGGCCGAAAATCGGCCGCTTCTCGCGCAGGACCAGCTGGTAGCATTCCTCCATGAAATCGCGTCCCTGGAAGATCAATTCGTCCAGATAGCGCCCGGTGAAGTCGAAACCCGTATATTGCACCACCCGCGTCCCCACCAGCCGGTAGCGGAGGCGCGGCGGGTCCATCAGGACGTCGAGCATCATCAGGTTGGGAAGCAGCTCTCGCACGTCGACTGGATCGAATTCGGCGCGCGCCGGCATGCCGCCATGGGCCTTGTCGCGCCAATAGGCATTGAGGCGGTGGATGCGCTGGGATTGCACGATCGACGGATCGAAGCTGTAGGCCGATTCCTGGGTCGTCGTCGTACTATCGTCCAGAGGACGGAGATCCATTTGGCGACCGGGTTGATGGTCGCCCTGCCCGGACGCCATGGGATCGTCTTCGGACATCAATTCACCGCTTCTGCCCAGCCCGGTTACAGGTCCCCGACCCGCCGCCCACCTGCATCACGGTCTTGCCTTGTTAAAATCCAGCTTGCCCAACTATTTATCGGTCATTCTGTCGATTTGGCAAGAGCATATGCCACATTTCAGCGATTGAGCAGTCCGCGATAGATGGTGGCGGCGCTCTGCGCGAAGCAGCAGAAGACCACGCGCGCGGGCAGCTCCTGCCGGGCCAGGAAATCGCGCACCGCGGCGACCGCAACCTGCGCCGCCGCCGCGGCCGGATAGCCGAAAATCCCGGTGGAGATGGCGGGAAAGGCGATGTCCGCCGCCTTGGCCTCAGCCGCCAGGGCCAGGGACCGCGTATAGCACCCCGACAGCAGCTCCGCTTCGCCCGCGCCGCCGCCCTGCCAGACCGGGCCGACGGCATGGATCACATGCCGCGCCTTCAGGCGGAATCCCGGCGTGATCACCGCCGAGCCGGTGGCGCAATGGCCGATCTTCCGGCAGGCGGCGGCGAGTTCGGGCCCGGCGGCGCGATGGATGGCGCCGCAGACCCCGCCCCCCGGCAGCAGGCTCTCGTTCGCGGCATTGACGATGGCGGCGACGTCGAGCTGCGTGATGTCGCCGACATGCACCTGCATCCGATCCGAGAGGTCTGGCGAGGCTTGCGACAAGACCAGTTCCTTCGGCTATGTTTGCCAGCTTGATCCTACTCCCGGCAAAGGCGCAGCCAAGACCAGATGTGCGGCCGCTACAGCTTCACCCTGCCGCCCGACGCGATCCGGGAGCTGTTCCGGGTCACCACCGCCCTCAACCTGCGGCCGCGCTACAACATCGCCCCGACGCAGGAAGCGCCGGTCATCGGTGTCGACGAGGCGGGCGCCCGGGCGCTCAAGATGTATCGCTGGGGCCTGGTGCCGCGCTGGAGCAAAGCGCTGTCAGGCAGCGCGCCGATGATCAACGCGCGGGCCGAGAGCATCGCCGAGAAGCCGGCGTTCCGCGACGCCTTCCGCAAGCGCCGCTGCCTGGTGCCGGCCGACGGCTTTTACGAATGGCTGAAGGACAAGAGCGCGGGTGATCGCCGGCCGTGGCACATTTTCGCCAGCGATCGCCCCGCTTTCGCCTTCGCCGGCATCTGGGAGGCCTGGCGCGATCCCCAGGCGGGGCCGGATGCGGATCTCCTCCGCAGCTTCGCCATCGTCACCACCGCGGCCAACGAAAGGATCGCTGCGATCCACGACCGCATGCCGGTCATGCTGCGGCGGGAGGATGAGGATGCCTGGCTCGCCGCCGACACGGCGCCCGAACGCCTGCAGGCGATGCTCGTTCCCTACCCCTCCGACCTGACCGGGCTCCACCGCGTCGACGCGCGGGTGAACAGCGTCCGCAACGACGATCCGGACTGCATCAGACCGGTGGATTAGATCGCTTTTCCTGAACCATTTGGTCCCTTTGCACGGGCTCCGGCGACGGGCTAGGGTGCGGGCCGCAGAGGGGTTTCATGGCCATCAACATCATCGACCCGACCGTGCCCGGTCAGCCGCATGTCGACAGCTACTGGGCGGCGACCGCCGGCGCCGAACTCGCCGACACACCCCCCATCAGCGCCGATTGCGATGTCGACATCGCGATCATCGGCGGCGGCTATACCGGCCTGTCAACCGCCTTGCATCTCGGCCGCAAGTTCGGCCTGACATCGCACGTGCTGGAAGCCAATCAGATCGGCTGGGGCTGCAGCGGCCGCAACGGCGGCTTCGCCACGCTCGGCATCGGCAAGACCAGCATGGAAGGGTGGATCGCCAAGTGGGGCGAGGCGGAGGCACGCCGCGTCTTCGACCAGTCGCGCGACGCCGTGCGCCTGGTGCGCCGCCTGCTCGAGGAGGAAGCGATCGACGCCGAAGCGACGCCCGACGGCAACCTCGAGCTCGCCCATCTGCCGAATCGCATGCGCGGCCTGGAGCACGACCAGCGCTTCATGCAGACAAAGTTCGGCGTGCGCGCGCAATTGCTGGACAAGGCGGAGGTCGAGCGCAGTTTCCTCGTCAGCCGCGAATGCCACGGCGCGCTGCTCTATGAGGAAGGCTTCGCGCTCCATGCGTTGAAATACGCCCGCGGCCTCGCGCGCGCGGCGCAGAAGGCCGGCGCGAAATTGCACAGCGGCTCGCCGGTCCAGGGTTGGTCGCGCGACGGCCAACGCCACGTCCTCACGACGCCGGGCGGCAAGGTGCGCGCCCGGCAGGTGGTGATCGCCGGCAACGGCTATACCGGCGACCGGCTGCATCCGGCGATCGACGGCCGGCTGCTGCCGGCCTTGTCCAACATCATCGTCACCCGGCCGCTCAGCGAGGCAGAGCGCAGGCAGCTCAACTGGTCGACCACGCTGCCGATCAGCGATTCCCGCAACCTGCTGTTCTACTACCGCCTGCTGCCCGACCATCGCATCCTGTTCGGCGCCCGCGGCGGCATCGAGGACACGCCGGCCAGCCGCGACGCCCACAAGGCCTGGCTGCAGCGGCGCCTGGCCGACATGTTCCCCAGCCTCGCCGGCATCGAGGTGACGCATTTCTGGAACGGCTGGGTCTGCGTGCCCTTCGACAAGTCGCCGCATGTGAACAGCGTCGAAGACGGCAGCGTGCATTACGCGCTTGGCTATGTCGGCACCGGCGTCGCGCTCGCCACCTATTGCGGCCTGCTGCTGGCGCATCGCCTGGCCGGTGATGACAGCCTGCAGCCTTCGCCGCTGCTGGCGAAGCCGCTGCCGCGCTTTCCCTTCCCGGCTTTGCGCCGGGTGTATCAGCGCGCGATGTACGCGCTGTTCGAGTTGCAGGATCGGCGCTGAGCACCATGGCGAGCGACGAGACCAAGGCGCCGGCAGCGGCCCCCGCTTCCTCCTTCGCCAAGCTGATCGTCGGACCGCTGGCCCTGCTGGCGATGGGTAGCATCTGGGGCCTGGGCTTCGCGCTGTCCAAGGTCGCCGGCGAGGCCGGCGCGCATCCGGTCGGCCTGATCATCTGGGAAACCCTGGGCAGCGGCGCCTTGCTGCTCATGGTCTGCGCGATGCTCGGCCGCTATCCGCGGCCGAACCGCGTCTATCTGCGCAACTACCTGGTCAACGGCCTGCTCGGCTTCACCATTCCCGGCCCAATCCTGTTCTGGGCGGCGCCGCATCTGCCAGTGGCGGTGCTGACCCTGATGATTCCCATGGCGCCGCTGCTGACCTATGTGCTGATCCTGTTCTCGCGCACCGAGCGCTTCGATCCGGTGCGGGCGCTCGGCGTCATCGCCGGTTTCGTCGGCGTCGGCTGCATCGTGCTGCCCGAGGGCAGCCTGCCCGAGCCGGGCCAGGTCGGCTGGGTGCTGCTGGCGCTCGGCGCCGCGTCGTTCTATGCGCTGCAGAACCTCTACATCGCCTTGCACTCGCCGCCCGATTCCGACGTGCTGACCCAGACCACCGGCATGCTGCTGCTGGGCGGCCTCACCGCCCTGCCGCTCGCCGCCGGCATGGATGGCTTCCTGTGGCCGACCTTTCCGATGACCATCCCGGTGCAGGCGGCCGCGGTCATGCTGGTGATCAATGCCGGCATGATGATGCTGTTCGTCTGGGTGGTGCGCACGGTCGGCCCCGTCTTCGCCTCGATGACCGCCAACGTCATCACCTTGGCCGGCGTGTTCTGGGGCTGGGTCATCTTCCAGGAGACGGCGAGCGGCTGGATCTGGGCCGCCATCGCCGCCATGGCCCTCGGCGTCGCGCTGGTCACGTTGCGGCGTCCGGTGCCGATCGAACGCGGTGACCGGACGGAGAGCTGACCGCGCCGCGCCGGATGGCGCCCTTGCCCGCCGCGCCGATCGCGGGCACCTTGTCAAAGCCACAGCGATGGAGCGTCGGCCATGAGCCTCGACTTCCTGATCACCTCCTTCATCGTCGTCATTTCGCCCGGGACCGGCGTGCTGTTCACCCTCGCCACCGGCCTCACCCGCGGATCGCGCGCCAGCATCGTCGCAGCCTTCGGCTGCACCCTCGGCATCGTGCCGCACATGGCGGCGGCGATCCTCGGGCTGGCGGCGCTGCTGCATACCAGCGCCCTCGCCTTCCAGACACTGAAATATCTCGGCGTCGCCTATCTGCTCTACATGGCCTGGGAGGCCTGGCGCGAGCATGGGGCGCTGAAAGTGGAAAGGCAGGCCAGCCAGCGCACGGCGCTGCAGGTGACCGTTCATGCGATCCTGATCAACATCCTCAATCCGAAGCTGTCGATCTTCTTCCTCGCCTTCCTGCCGCAATTCGTCCGCGTCGACGAAGCCGCCCCGCTGCCGCGCATGCTGGAGTTGAGCGGCGTGTTCATGCTGATGACCTTCGTGGTCTTCGTCGGCTACGGCCTGTTCGCCGCGGCGGTGCGCGACCATGTCATTTCGCGCCCCGGCATCATGACCTGGATGCGCCGCGCCTTCGCCGCCGCCTTTGTCGGGCTGGGCGCCAAACTCGCTTTTTCCGATCGCTGAGAAAAGCAAACGGCCCGCATCCTGCGATGCGGGCCGTCCCGTTGAACTGCACGGCCGCTCAGGCGCAGATCAGATAGGACCCGCCGACCACCGCCATCGCCGCGCCGCCGAGGCGCAGCGGCAGGCGCATGGCCGGTGCCCGCAGCGCAGTGGCGATGCCGAAACCGGCCGCGTGCAGCAGCGCCGTCGCCAGCACGAAGCCGGCGCCGAAGGCCGCGGGATGCGCGAAGCCCGGCAGCTCGGTGCCGTGCGCATGGCCGTGGAACAGCGCGAACAGGCCGGCCAGCCCCATGGCCAGGGCCAGAGACAGGCGCGCACCGAAGGCGATCAGGCCGCCGATCACCAGCACCGAGCCGCCGATGCCGAGCTCGACCATCGGCAGCGGCGCGCCCGCCAGCGCCAGCATCGCACCCAGCACCATCACGCCGACGAAGGAGGCTGGCACCATCCAGCTCGCCCGGCCACCCAGCTGCGCGCCCCAGATGCCGATCCCGAGCATGGCGAGCAGATGGTCCATTCCGAACAGCGGATGCGCGAAGCCGGCGACGAAGCCATTGCCCCCCATCCCGGTATGCGCGAAGGCGGGCGACGCCGCGACCGCAAACGCCGCCGTGGCCGCCAGAATTCCTGGTAGATTCCTCATGATTCCTGCATCCCTTCCGTCTCGTCGTCCCGATCTGGACGCGTTATAGCAAAGCCGCTCCGTGAACCCAATCCTCGGGAAAGCCATGGCCGCACAGCTGACCCTGCCCGCCCCGACCGCGCTCATCCTCGTCGACCTGCAGCGGGCCATCGACGACCCGCGCTGGGCGGCCGAGGGCTCGCGCAACAACCCGCAGGCCGAGGCGGCCGCGGCGGCGCTGCTCGGCGACTGGCGCCGCATCGGCTGGCCAATCATCCATGTGCGCCACGATTCGACCGAGCCCGATTCGACCTATCGCCCGGGCCAGCCGGGCAACGACTTCAAGCCCGGCACCGCGCCCCGCTCCGGCGAAACCATCATCGCCAAGCGGGTGAACAGCGCCTTCATCGGGACCGACCTCGACCGGCATCTGCGCGACACCGGGCTGTCGCGCCTGGTGATTCTCGGAATCATCACCAACAACTCGCTCGAGGCCACGGTGCGCAATGCCGGAAATCTCGGCTATGCCGTCCTGGTGCCGGAGGATTGCTGCTTCACCTTCGCCAAGCGCGACCTCAACGGGCGCCTGTGGCCGGCCGAGGACGTGCACGCCCTGTCGCTCGCCAATCTGCACGGGGAATACGCGACCATCTGCACTTCTGCCGCGATCCGCGCCGCGCTCCCGCGCTAGGCTGCTGCCGCCTCGTTGGTGGCATAGCGCTTGAAGAACGCGCCGGTCAGCATGCCGAGGACGAGCCAGAAGACAAGGCTGACGGCGATGGCGACCAGGATGAACTTCTGCTCCAGTTCCTCCGGCGCGAGGCCACCCGGCGTCTCGGGATGCGGCGCGCCGATCACATGCGGCAGCGCGATCAGCACCACGGCGATGGCATAGCCGGCGATGTTGCGCAGCCGTGCAGCGACATAAAGGCCGGCGGCGGTGGCGATGACGGTGCCGATCCACCAGATTTGCCGCTCGACCAGCGGGGCCGCTTCCGTGCCTGGCAGTTCAGGCGGCAGCCCCAGCGACGGCGCCAGCGAGAAACAGGCAAAGCCGGCGAGGCCCCACAGGATGCCGCGGCGCCAGTCAGCGCCCTTGCCGAAGAAGACGATGGCGGCAGTCAACAGGAAGGCATAGCCGACGCCAGTGACCAAATTGGCGCCCAGCGTGTAAAGGTTGCGCTCCCAGCCATCAGCCGGCGCCCAGGCTTCAGCATCATGCGTGTGCGCGCTGCCATCCTCGTGCGTGTGCGTCGTGGCCTGGGCGGCGGGCTCGGTCGTGGCGGACGCCTCGTAGACCTCGGCGGCGAGGATGAGCGGCGCGGTACCGAGCATCTGCAGCCCCCAATTGACGACACCCGCGGCAACGCCGGCAAGCATAGCCACCATCAGGAACACGCGCAGATATCCGAACATGCGATCTCGCGGCCGAAACGGCCGTGCCTCCAGTTCAAATCTCGAAAGGGCGTCTCAGCGGAGCGTGCCGCCCCGTGACGTCCCGAGGCTTAGTGGCAGGGGAAGTTGTTGGCGTGGCGCGCGTCATGCGCCGCGTTGTGCAGCACGTCGGCGCCGGCGAAGCCAATGCCATAGACGAAGACGCCGCCGAACACCGCGAGGATCATGGCCGCGGCCAAAGCGGCCGAGCGGGCATTGAGCTTGCTGCCGGTCTGCGTGACGCTGCGAATCTGGTTCATCTCGGTATCCACCCCGTTTCCGGACGGCGCGGCTGGCGCGTCCCCTGCATTGCTGAAAACTGCCTGATTTGCCCAATCCTGGCAAGGCTTGCCGGCGAAAAACCGGCCTTTCACTCGGCCCGGTCGATAAGGTGCAAGAACGATCCGAAGACACTGCCCTGACGGCGACCTACGCCCCCCAAATCGCGACAGAGCGCGTCCTGGGTGGCGAACAGGGCGGGCGAATCGCCCTCGGCGACCACACGCGCATAGTGGAATTCGTGGCCCCGGAAGGTCGCGCCGGCCGCCCCCAGCGGGCTGTCGCCCAGGAGCCGTGCCTGGCGGTAGCCGAGATGCAGCTGGCGCGCGGCAAAACTGGTGACCACCGGCAGCAGCCCGGCCATTGCGTGGCGCGTGCCGGCGGCATCGATCAGACCCTCGCCCAGAGCCATGTAGCCGCCGCATTCGCCATAGACCGCGGCGCCCCGCTCCGCCGCCAGCCGCAGCCCGCCGAGGAAGCCGGCATTGGCGGCCAGCCGCCCGGCATGAAGCTCGGGATAGCCCCCGGGCAGAAAGACGGCATCGGCATTCATCGCCGGCGCCTCGTCGGCCAGGGGGGAGAAGAACGAAAGCCCCGCCCCGGCGGCGCGCCAGCCCTCGAGCGTCGCGGCATAGGCGAAGCCGAAGGCGACGTCCCGCGCCACCGCGATGCGCTGCCCCAGCGGCGGGACCGGCGCTCCGGGATCGACGTTCGCCGACGGCACCGGCGCCCGCATCAGTTCGGTCAGGCGGTCGAGATCGAGATGCGGCGCCAGCCGGTCGGCCAAGCGCGCGGCATAGGCGGCCAGGTCGCCCTGCTCCTCGGCCTGCACTAGGCCGAGATGCCGGCTGGGCAGCGCCAGATCGTCGAAGGCCGGCAGATAGCCCAGCACCGCGACCCCGGCGCGCAAGGCGGCGCGCGCCAGCATGTCGCGATGCTGCGCGCCGCCGACCTCGTTGAAGATGACGCCGGCTACGTCGACCGCCGGATGATGCCGCTTGAGGCCGTCGAGCAGCGCCGCCGCCGTGGCGCCGATGCCCTTGGCGCGCAGCACCAGCACGACCGGCAGGCCGAGCATGGCGGCGATCTCCGCCGTCGAGCCGGGCGCCAACGCCGCGAGATCTTCGCCGGTCGTCGGCGCGCCGTCGAACAATCCCATGACGCCTTCGACGAGCAGGAGATCCGCAGCCTGCGCTGCGCGGGCCGTAAGTGTTGCGACCGTCCCCGGCCGCATCGCCCAGCCGTCCAGATTGTAGCAGGGTCGTCCCGTCATCCGCGCGTGGAAGGCCGGATCGATATAGTCCGGCCCCACCTTGCAGGAGGCGACGCGGTATCCGCGCCGCGCCAACAGCGCCAGCAGGGCCAGCGTGACTGTGGTTTTGCCGCTGCCCGAGGCCGCCGCCGCGATGATCGCCCCGCGCGCGGTCATCGAATCATCTATCCCGTCTGACCCTGCCGACGCAGGCCGAGCGGGTCGGGCTTCAGCGCGCGCCCCTGCATCGCACCCAGCCAGTCGAGCGCCGCGCGCAGGCGCACGATCTCGCCCACCACGACGATCGCCGGCGGCTCGATACCGCTTTGCGAGATGTCGGCGGCGCAGGCGCCGAGCGTGGTTTCCAGCACCCGCTGCTCAGCGGTCGTCGCCTTGCTGACCACGGCGACGGGCTCGGTTACCTGCCGGCCCTCCTCCATCAGGCGCCCGGAGATCTGCCCGATATGCTTCAGCGCCATGTAGAGCACGATGGCCGGCGAGCCGCGCGCGATGGCCGCCCAATCCACCGCCTCCGGCATGATGCCGCTGGCATCGTGGCCGGTGATGAAGGTGACGGCGTGGTTGCAGTCGCGGTGGGTGACCGGAATGCCGGCATAGGCAAGGCCGCCGATTCCTGCACTGACCCCCGGCACCACGCGGAAGGGGATTCCTGCCTCGACCAGGGTCAGGGCCTCCTCACCGCCGCGGCCGAAGACGAAGGGATCGCCGCCCTTCAGCCGCAGCACCCGCTTGCCCTCGCGCGCCAGCTGCACCAGGCGCAGCGAGATGTCCGGCTGCTTGGCCGAGGGTTTGCCGCCGCGTTTGCCGGCGTATTCGAGGACGGCACCCGGCCGCGCCAATTGGAGCACGTCCTGGTCGACCAGGGCGTCATAGACCACGACATCCGCGCTTTGCAGGCCGCGCAGGGCCAGAAGGGTCAGGAGACCGGGCGTTCCGGGACCGGCGCCGGTGAGCCAGACCCAGCCGGGCTCGATCCCGGGCAGTGTGTTCAGTAAATCGTTCATGCGGCGATCCTAAGGCCCCCGCGACCGGCGACTAGCCAGATTCGGACGCCAATGCCTAGAATAGCGCCATGACCCGCAAGCCAGAAGGTCCGTTGCGGCGCGGCTGGACAACCGGCGCTTGCGCCACCGCCGCGACCAAGGCGGCCTTCACCGCCCTCGTCACCGGCCAGTTTCCGGATCCGGTCGACATCACCTTGCCGAAGGGCGAGCAGCCCAGCTTCGCGCTGGCCCTGCGCCGCGCCGGCAAGGGCTGGGCCATGGCCGGCATCGTCAAGGATGCCGGCGACGATCCCGACGTCACCCACCTCGCCACCATCCAGTCCAAGGTGAAGGCCCTGCCGCGCGGCAGCGGCATCCATTTCAAGGCCGGGCCCGGCGTCGGCACGGTGACGCGGCCAGGCCTGCCGGTCGAGGTCGGCGAGCCGGCGATCAACCCGGTGCCGCGCCGGATGATGGCGGAGGTGATCGAGGAGGTCGCTGTCGCGCACGGCGCCGAGCCCGACGTGGAAATCGAGATCTCCGTGCCCGGCGGCGCGGACCTCGCCAGGCAGACCTGGAATCCGCGCCTCGGCATCGAGGGCGGCATTTCCATCCTCGGCACCACCGGCATCGTGCATCCGTTCTCCTGCTCGGCCTGGATCGCCTCGATCCATCGCGGCATCGACGTGATCCGTGCGGCCGGGCTCGACCATGCCGCCGCCTGCACCGGCTCGACCACCGAGAATGCGGTGCAGGAGCGCTACCATCTGCCGGAAATCGCCTTCATCGACATGGGCGACTTCGCCGGCGCGACGCTGAAATATCTCCGCCATCATCCGGTGAAGCGCCTGACGCTGGCCGGCGGATTCGGCAAGTTCTGCAAGCTGGCCGAGGGGTTCCTCGACCTCCATTCCGGCCGCAGCCAGGTCAATCTCAACACGCTCGCCGCCTGGGCCGGCGAACGCGGCGCCAATGAGCTGACCAGGCGCCGCATCGTCGAGGCCAACACGGCGATGGACGCGCTCAACATCGCCGCACAGCAGGGCATCCCGCTGGCCCAGGTGGTAGCCGACAAGGCCCGCGAGGTCGCCATCGAGAACGTGTACGGCAAGGTGGATGTCGAAGTGCTGGTCTATGACCGCGATGCCAAGCTGGTCGGCGCCGCCGGCGCCTTTGCCTGAGTTCCCCGCATGCGCGTGCTGATCCTCGGCGGCACCCGGGAAGCCTATGAGCTGGCCGAGCGGCTGGCGGAGATCGATGGGCTGCAGGTGATATCCTCGCTCGCCGGGCGCACGCGCGCGCCGCGCCTGCCGGCAGGCGAAATCCGCACCGGGGGCTTCGGCGGCGCCGCAGGCCTGACGCGCTATTTGCGCGAAGAGCGCATCGGCTACCTGATCAACGCCACGCATCCCTTCGCCGACCAGATCAGCGCCCACGCCGTGGAGGCGGCGGCGGCGAGCGGCATCAAGCTGTTGCGCCTGCTGCGCCCGGCCTGGCAGGCGGCGGCGGAGGACCGCTGGATTGCCGCGCGCGATGCCACGGAAGCGGCCGAGCTTTGCCGGCGCGAGGGCGGGCGCATCCTGCTCACCCTCGGATCGGGCGAGCTCGACGCTTTCGCCAACGTGCGCAACGCGCATTTCGTCGTGCGCATGATCGATGTTCCTGAGCAGATACTGCTGCACGACTATCGTGTGGTGTCCGCGCGCGGCCCATTCGATCTCGCCGACGAGATGCGGCTGCTCGCCGAGCATCACATCAACCTGCTGGTCGCCAAGAACAGCGGCGGCGATGCCACCTATGCGAAGCTCGAGGCGGCGCGCCGGCACCGGTTGCCGGTGATCATGATCGAGCGGCCGGCGATTGCGCAGGAGCCACAGGCACCCGTCGTGGCCGGCGTCGAGGAAGCAATTGCCGCCCTGCGAGTGATGCTCCGCTGACATCTTACTCCTCGCCGACGCGCTTCAGCCGGCGAACGTCGGAGAGCAGGATCACCAGCGGCGACAGCGCATAGCCGGCGGCGCAGACCCAGAGCACCGGCGTCAGCCCGACATACTCCGCCGCGATGCCGGCGAGGATCGCGCCGATCGGCCCCGGCACGTTGCCGCACATGGCGATAGCGATGGCGGCGCGGCCAAGCAGCGCGTTGTCGATGCGATGCTGGCGCAAGGCGCGCTCCATGGAAAAGGCGTAGGCCAGACCGAAATCGCCCAGCAGCTGACCCAGGATCAGCAGCGGGATGACCGTCCAGGTGCCGATCATCAAACCGGCCAGAGGCAGCAGCGCGTTGCCGATCGCCGCGGCGGCGAAGCCGGCGATGATGCCGGGCCCCGCCGGCGTCACCGCCGCGATGCGCGTGGTGACGAAGGCCGCGGCAAGGGCCGCCACGCCGCCGAAGCCGACGATGACGCCCAGCATCGCCGCCGAGACCTGCAATTCGCCGAAGACGTAGAGAACATAGAACGCGCCGACCGCGCCGCCGCAGATGGCGCGGATGGTCTTGGCGATGGCCAGCGGCCGGAACAGGCGGTGGCGGAACACCACCTGGAAGCCGACCTTCATCTCGGCAAAGGTGACGCGGCCACCCAGCGTGTCGCGTGGCGGCTCGCTGTGCGGCAGACGCCAGATCAGCAGCGCGGACGCCAGGTAGCTCAGCGCATCGCACAGGATGGCGAAGGGCGCGCCCAGCGACTGCACCAAAACGCCGCCGATCGGCGGGCCGACGATCTCCGAGGCGGCCGCAGTCGATTCCTGCTTGGCATTAGCGTCGACCAGATGCCGCTTCTCGATCAAGGTCGGCAGGAAGGAGTGATGCGCGGCGTCGAAGACGATGGTGCAGGAGGTGACCAGGAACATCACGCCGAGCAGGATCGCCAGGTGCAAGGCGCCGCTCCACGCCACCCAGCAGAGCAGCAGCAGCAGGGCCGCGCGGATCAGATCCGTGGCGATCAGCAGCGGCCGCCGCCGCACCCGGTCGATCAGCACCCCTGCCGCCAGCCCAAACACCGCATAAGGCAGCGCATTGGCGAGATTGAGCCAGGCCAGGTCCATCGGCGAGGCGCCGAGCAGGATGACCGCCGCCAGCGTGATCGCCTCGCGCCCGATCCGCGTGCCCAGAGTAGACGCCGCCTGCGCGCCCCACAGATGCAGGAAACCGGAGTGGCGCCAGAGGGGGGTCATGGCTTCATCGCTCCCCGCAAATTTCTCTTCCTTCCCCCCTTGCGGGGGAAGGCAGCGGAGCCTTAGCGAGCAGAGCGAGCTTAGGCGCAGCCGGATGGGGGGTAGCGCATCCTGCGGATGCGCATCGCCGGAGGCGATCCAAGCGATAAAACTTTGCGGATAGACCCGGCGCTGCAACACCCCCCTTCCCACCCTTCCCCCGCCCGTCGGCGAAGGCCGACCTCCGTCGGCCGGGGGGAAGGAGCAAAGCGAGTGTCATGGCTAAGCCTTCTTCTTCGGCCGCAGGATGTGGCGGTGGTCGGCGTGGTAGAGGCGGCTGTCCTCGAAGTCCCGCGCGCCGAAGACGCGACCGACCATGATCAGCGCGGTGCGGGTGATCTTCGTCTCCTTCACCTTGCCCTTGATGTCGGCGAGCGTGCCGAAGATCGCCTCCTGGTCGGGCCAGCCGACGCGGAACACCACGACGACCGGGCAGTCTTCGCCATAGAACGGCGTCAGCTCCGCCACCACCTTGTGGATGTTGCGGACCGACAGATGGATGGCGAGCGTGGCACCGGACTTGCCCAAAGTCGCGAGATCCTCGTCCTTCGGCATCGGCGAGGCGGCGCCGTCGGTGCGGGTGATGATGATGCTCTGGCTGATCTCGGGCAGGGTCAGCTCGGTCTTCAGCATTGCCGCGGCGGCGGCGAAGGCCGGCACGCCGGGCGTCACATCGTATTCGATGCCGAGCGCATCCAGGCGCCGCATCTGTTCCGCCACCGCGCCGTAGATCGAAGGATCGCCGGAATGGACGCGCGCCACCTTCTTGCCGGCCGCAACCGCCTGTTCCATGTGGGCGACGATCTCATCCAGGGTCAGCGGCGCCGTATCGATGACCAGCGCACCGGGCTGGGCCAACGCCACGACCGCGGGCGGCACCAGCGAACCGGCATAGAGCACGACCGGACAGGTCTCGATCAGGCGCTTGCCCTTGACCGTGATGAGGTCGGGATCGCCCGGACCCGCGCCGATGAAGTGCACGATGCTCATGAGTTCCCCACTTTCGCCGCATCCATCTTCCTGGCATAGCCGCGCGGCGTATAGACCCAGACCCCGCCATCCGGGCGCGCCAGCGCCCGCGTCTGGCTGGCGCCGACGATGACGAGCGTCAGCATGTCGACATCCTCGACCCGCAGATCGCCCAGCGTCACGACCGTGACGGTTTCGCCCGCGCGTCCCAGGTTGCGCCCCAGCACCACGGGCGTCTCCGCCGGGCGGTGGCGCAGCAGGATCTCCTTGGCCGCCGCCAGCTGCGTGCGCCGCCGCTGCGACACCGGATTGTAGAAGGCAATGACGAAATCGCCTTCGGCCGCGGCGCGCAGGCGCTGCTCGATCGCTTCCCAGGGCGTCAGCAGGTCGCTCAAGGAGATGGCGCAGAAATCGTGGCCGAGCGGCGCGCCGATCCGCGCCGCAGCCGTCTGCATGGCGGAGACGCCGGGGAAGCCGGCGATCTCAACCCGCGCCCAATCGGCGTTGCCTTCGCGGTCGACCAATTCGAACACCAGGGTCGCCATCGCGTAGATGCCGGCATCGCCGGAGCAGATCAGCGCCACGTCGCGCCCCTCTGCCGCGAGATCGAGGGCGATGCGCACGCGCATCTCCTCCTCGCCCAATTCGTAGCCGTGCCGCGCCTTGCCGGCGGCGAGCGGTCCCAGCAGATCGAGATAGAGCTTGTAGCCCACCAGGTCCGTCGCCGCGCGCACCGCCGCGTCGACCTCATGCGTGCGCGCTTCCGGCGCACCCGGCCCGATGCCGATGATGGCGAGCGAGCCGCGCGCCCGGCCGACCCGCGCCGGGTCGATCGCGGAATTCGACCGCGCGAGCGCGCAGGTGGCGCGCTGCGACCGGCGCTTGGGCAGGATCAGTTCGCCCGAAGCCCCCGCAGCAGCCAGGGCCGCGCCTTCGGCGACGCCATGGCAGCCGGTCTCGCGGAACACCAGATCGGACGGCGTCTTCAGTCGCGGCGTCTCCTGCTCCAACCGCGCGGCGTCGAAGAAGCGCGCCGGCACGCCGATCTGCCTGGCGATGGCATGGATCGCCGGTTCGGCCGCTTTCAACGCGATGGAGGTGACGCAGGCAATTGCTTCGCGCGCAATATTGGCTTCGGCCAGCGCGCTTTCGACAAGTTGCGCGACTTCCGCCGCCTCCGCCAGCCGCTCGCAGCCAAGACCCAGCGCCACGATCTGCGGCGCATAGACGAGATCGGCCGTCGCATCGGCGCGGGTGCTGACGAGGATTTGCAGCGGCGCATCCGGCGCCTGCTTCAGGCCCGCGAGCCATTCCGGCGCCGGGCCGGATTCGACGGTCACGCGGGCAGCCTCGCCCGCCAGCAGACGCGCCGCGACGGATTTGTAATCCTGGCCCGCGCGCAGCCGCCAACCGGCCGGCGGCTCGTCCAGCGCGACGCCGAGCGAGACGTCGCTGGCCGTGGTGATCGCGGCGGTGGCGCCGAGCGCTGCCGCCAGCGTCGCCGCCCAGCAATTGCCCTGGTGATGGCCGCCCAGCAGCGGCACCACCACCGAGCCGTCCTCGGCGATGGCCAGAACCGGCGGATCGCTTTGCTTGTTGCCGAGCAGGGGGCCCAGCGCGCGGATCAGGATGCCGCTGGCGCAGATGCCGATGACGGGGCGCCCGGCCCGGAAATTCTCGGCAATGGCGTCGGTCGCAGAGGCAAAGACGCGATCCGCGTCGCTCACCCGCGCCGCCAGGCCGAGCACCTCGCCCACGCCGAGAATCTGCTGGATGCGTCGCCCCAGCGCCGCGCCCTTGGCGGAAAGCGCGATGATCGCCGCCTGCTGCCGTGCGCTCATTTCCAGGCCTCGCCGCGCCGGTGCACCAGCAGCATGGAGAAATAGGGCGCCTCATCCGCTTTCACCTCGGCGAGCGGCAGCACGCGCTGCTGCGCCAGGGTGGCGCGCTCGACATAGCGCGTGCGGTCGGTCAGCTTCAGCTCGGAGAGCACTTTGCGCACCTTGCCCAGGTGCCGGCCGACCTTGATGATCGCCGCAGCCTCGACATGCTGCAGGCGCCGGCGCAACTCGTCTTCCGGCAGCGGCGCCGGCACGACCGTCAGCACGTCGTTGCGCGCCGCCAGCGCCCCGCGCGCGGCGATCGCGCAGGCCATCAGCGAGGAGACGCCCGGCACCACCTCCACCCGGCAACGGTCAGTCAACCTGGCGAAGAGATACATGAACGAGCCGTAGAAAAACGGGTCGCCCTCGCACAGCACCGTCACCTGCCGCCCGGCCTGCGCCGCCGCCGCGATCTTCGCCGCCGCGCCGTCATAGATATCGTCCTTCGGAAAGCGCCCGTCGCCGATATTCATGCGGATCGGCATTTCCTCGACATCCTCGGCCAAGTGCTGCGCCGCGATCTGGCGGGCGAAGCTCGGGCCGTCCTCCGGCGCCGGATAGGCCACGAGGTCAGCCGTGCGGATCAGGCGCGCCGCTTTCAAGGTCAGCAATTCCGGGTCGCCGGGACCGACCCCGACGCCATAGACGATCCCACTCAACGTTTGTCCCCCACCATCTTCGTCCCGGCCCATTGCGTCACCGGCATCAGCGGCCGCCAGCCGTGCAACGCGCCGACCGGCGACAGCCGCGCCACCGAGATGCGCGTCATCTCGCCGCCATGCTCGGCATGCCAGGCGAGCAGCCGCGCCTCGCCTTCCGCCGTCACCGCATTGGCGACCAGGCGGCCGCCCGGCCTCAGCCGTGCCCAGGCCTGCGCGATCACGCCATCGTCGCTCAAGCCGCCGCCGATGAAGATCGCGTCGGGCTCCGCGAGTCCGTCATAGGCCGCCGGCGCACTGCCGGCGATGATCTTCAGGAAAGGCGTGCCGAGGGCCGCCGCGTTGCGCGCGATGAATCCGCGGCGCTCCGCCACCGGCTCGATCGCGATCGCGGAGAGCGAGCGGTGCAGTCGCAGCCACTCGATGCCGACCGAGCCGCAGCCGGCGCCGACATCCCACAGCACTTGCCCCGGCAGCGGGCGCAACGCGGCGAGGGTCGCCGCGCGCACTTCGCGCTTGGTCAGCTGACCGTCATGGGCGAAGGCGTCATCCGGCAGGCCCGGTGCCAGCGACAGCGGCCGGGCCGCATCGCCCGCCCGGCACAGCACGGCGATGGTGTTGAGGTCGGCGGCGCGCGGGTGGTCCCAGCTTTCGGCGCGCGCGGCATAGATCCGCTCCTTCTCCCCGCCCATATGCTCGAGCACCGTGACCTCGCTCTCGCCATACCCGAGCTGGGTCAGCAGCCGGGCGATCTCGGCCGGCGAGCCGCCGTCATGCGCCAGCAGGAACAGCTTGCGGTTCGGCGCCGCCGCGCCGGCAAGCAGCTCCAGCGGCCGGCCGTGGATGGTCAGGCACTCGACCTCCGCCAGCGGCCAATGCAGGCGCGCGGCGGCGAGCGAGAAGGCGGAGATATGCGGGTGCACCGCCATCTCCTCCGCCGGAACGCGGCGCGCGAGCGTGACTCCGATGCCAAAGTGCATCGGATCGCCGGTCGCCAGCACCACCACGGGCCGGCCACGCCGCGCCCAGATCTCCTCGATCGTGCGGCTGAGCGGCGCAGCCCAGCCTTGCTTCTCGGCGCGCGCCTCCGCCGCCATGGCGAGGTGCCGTTCGCCGCCGACGATGAGCTCCGCGCCGTCGATCAGCGCGCGCAGCCGGTGCGGCAGCGCCTCGACGCCATCCTCGCCCAGGCCGATGACGTTCAGCCACACGCTCATGCGGCCGCTCCCTGATCCGCGAGGCCGTTGATCGCCGCGGCGGCGATGGCGCTGCCGCCGCGCCGGCCGCGCAGCGTGAGATAGGGAATGCCGAGACCGGCCTCGATCAGCGCCTGCTTGGATTCGGCGGCGCCGACGAAGCCGACCGGGAAGGCGAAGATCGCCGCCGGGCGCGGCCCGCCGGCCTCGATCAGGTCGAGCAGGTGGAACAACGCCGTCGGCGCATTGCCGATGGCGACGACACTCCCCGCAAGGTGCGGCTGCCACAGCTCGACCGCCGCGGCGGAGCGCGTGGTGCCGAGGCGCTGCGCCGTCGATGCCGTCTCCTCGGCGCCGATCACGCAGACGATCTCGGCGCCCGGAAAGCGCGTCGCGATGATCCCGGCGCCGACCATCCGCGCATCGACCAGGATCTTCGCCCCGCCGGCGATGGCGTCGCGCGCCGCGCCGGCCGGATCGCCGTCCCAGGCGATGTCGGCGACGAGGTCGGTCATGCCGCAGGCATGGATCATGCGCCGCGCGACCGGCCGCAACGCCTCCGGCAGGCGGCCGAGATCGGCCTCCGTCTCGATGGTGGCGAAGGACTGCCGATAGATCGCCGCCGGGTCTTTTTCATAGTGGCGGGGCATGGCGGAGGTCATGCCTCCATCGTCGCAGGCTGCTGGCCGCACACTCTCTCGTCATCACGGGGCGAAGTCCCGGTGATCCAAGTTTGCCGGCGACGGCACTTGGATTGCCGGGTCAAGCCCAGCAATGACGAAAAGGAGGGCGTCCAGCTCAAGACCTCACAGCCTTTCCGGATCGCGCTTGCCCGGGCCGTGCGGATGGTCGGGGAAGGGCGGCGGGAAATGGGTGTGCGTATGGCCGTGCCCATGATCGTGAGCATGATCATGGCTGTGCGCCGTACCGTGGTCGTCGTGATGATGGTCATGACCGTGATGGTGATGATGGCCGTGGTCATGATCATGGTGATCGTGCCCATGATCATGATCGTGTTCATGCTCATGCCCGTGCGCCGGCCCCGTCCCGATGCCTTCCACGTGGTGGTGGTGGCTTTCCTGCACGCGCCCGACCTCGGCTTCGTAGCCGATCGCCTGCTCGCGGTATTTGCAAAGCTGGCAGTTCATCTTGTTGTCGCCGGCCAGGATCTCCTTCACCCGCTCGGCGAAGGCGTCCAGCACCAGCGGATGGTCGTTGAGATAGCCGGCCTTGAGGAACTCTATCTCCGGGTGCCGCGCGGCCATCTGGTCGGCGATCTCGTAGATCCGCTTCACCAGGATGCCGGTGAACAGGAAATAGGGGAACACGATGATCCGCTTGTAGCCGAGCTTCACCGCATGCTCCAGGCCCGGTCCGACCAGCGGGAAGGCGACGCCGGAATAGCACACCTCGGTCCAGCCGAAGCCCATGCCCTCCCACAGCATGCGTGCGACCTTGCTGATGTTGGAATTGGCGTCGGGGTCGGAGGTGCCGCGCCCCACCACCATCAGCAGCGTCTCGGCCCGCGGCACCTTGCGGCTGACCGTGCGCTCGGCCTGCTCGATGCGGTCGGCGGCGGCGCGCAGCAGCTTCAGATCGACGGCCAGGTCGCGGCCGTACTCGATGCGGAAGCCGGGATTGTCGGCCTGGTATTTGTTGAGCACCGAGGGGATGTCGTCCTTGGCGTGCCCGGCGGCGAACAGCATCCCCGGCACGGCCAGGCAGCGTGTCACCCCCTGCTTGCGCAGCGCGTCCAGGCCGTCACGGATGATCGGCTTGGCGAATTCCAGGAAGCCGTAATCCGCCGGGTATTCCGGCAGTCGCTGGGCGATACCCCTGGCCACCGCCTGGAACTCGGTGATCGCCTCCACGTCGCGGCTGCCGTGGCCGCACACCATCACGCCGATCTTGCTCATCTCATCCCTCTCCTGCCGCCGATTGACGATCGCCGCCAAATCGGCCAATGAACCGCACATGCTCCTGTTCGACCGCCCGATCGCGCTGCTGCTGTCGCTGGCCCTGGACGCCGTGATCGGCGACCCGGAGGCGATCAGCCGCCGCCAGCTTCATCCGGTGCAGCTCATCGGCCGGGTGATCGCATGGGCCGATGCCCGCTTCAATCTCGACAGCGACACGCCGGGTCGCCGGCGCAACCAGGGCGTCTGGACCGCGGCCGGGCTGATCGCCGGTGCCCTCGCCCTCGGCTGGGCGGTCCAGTCGGTGCTGCTGGCTCTCCCCCTCGGCTGGCTGTGGCTCGCGCTGGCGATGTCGACCCTGATCGCCCAGCGCAGCCTCTACGACCATGTCGCCGCCGTCGCCAGCGGGCTGGAGATCGGCGGGCTGGGCGGCGGCCGCCTTGCCGTGTCGCGCATCGTCGGGCGCGATCCCGAGAACCTGGACCAGGCCGGCGTGTCGCGCGCCGCCATCGAATCCCTGGCCGAGAACTTCTCCGACGGGGTCGTCGCGCCGGTCTTCTGGGCGGCCATCCTCGGCCTGCCGGGGCTGCTCGCCTACAAGGCGCTCAACACCGCCGACAGCATGATCGGCCACAAGACGCCGCGGCACCGCTATTTCGGCTGGGCGGCGGCGCGGCTGGACGATTTCGCCAACTTCATCCCGGCGCGGCTGTCCGGCGCAATCGTCTGCCTCGCCGCGCTGTTCCTGTCCGGCGCCGATGCGCTGGCCGGCTGGCGCGCCATGCGGCGCGACGCGCGCCTTCACCGCTCGCCCAATGCCGGCTGGCCGGAAGCCGCCTTTGCCGGCGCGCTCGGCCTCGCCATCGCCGGGCCGCGCTCCTATCACGGTCAGCGCGTCGAGGAGCCCTTCATGGGCCAGGGCGGCCGCCCGCACGCCGCAGCGCCCGACATCCGCAACGCCCTGCGGCTCTACCTCCGCGCCTGCGTGATGCAGGCGGCGCTGCTGGGCGCGCTTATCTGGCTCTTTGCCTAGCAAGGTCCAGGATCCTTCCGGTATCGGCGTGGCGTTCCAGGTGGTCGGCGAGCTCGTCGAGCACAGCATCGACCTGCGCCTCGTAGGCGAGACCGCTCTGCACCCGCGTTTTGATCCGGTTCAGAAAGGCATGGCGGAAATCGTCATCGGCGAAGATGCCGTGCACATAGGTGCCCATGACGCGCCCGTCGCCGGAGATGGCGCCGTCTGCACGGCCGTCGAGGTCGAGCATCGGCCGCGCGCAATCGGCGCCCGAAGTGAGCCCGATATGCATCTCGTAGCCACGCACCCGTTGACCGCTCGCCAACTCGATGCCGACGACGTCGACCAACGCCTTGTCACCGCCGAGGACAGTCTGGACATTGAGCAGCCCCAGCCCCTCCACCGCGCCGGCCGGTCCCTCCGTGCCTTCGGGATCGTCGAGCCTGGCGCCCAGCATCTGGTAGCCGCCGCAGAGGCCCAGAATCCTGCCGCCATGGCGCACATGCGCTTTCAAATCGATGTCCCAGCCGGCCGCGCGCAAGGCGGCGAGATCGCCGATGGTCGATTTCGAGCCAGGCAGCAACACCAGGTCCGCATCGACCGGGAGCGGATGACCGGGCTCGACCAGTTCCACCCGCACATCCGGTTCGGCGCGCAAAGGGTCGAGGTCGTCGAAATTGGCGATGCGCGGCAGGCGCGGCACGGCGATCTTGATCGCACCGCTCTCGTGCGCGCGATAGCCATTGAGCGCCACCGCATCCTCGGCCGGCAACAGATGCGCGCGGTCGAACCACGGCACCACGCCAAGGCAGTCGAGGCCCGTGGCACGCTTGATCGCCGCCAGACCGTCCTCGAACAGGCTGGGATCGCCGCGGAACTTGTTGATGAGATAGCCCTTGATGCGCGCCGCCTCGTCAGCGGGCAGCAGCTTCATGGTGCCGACGATGGAAGCGATGACCCCGCCGCGATCGATGTCGCCGACCAGCAACACCGGCACGTCGGCCGCTACGGCGAAGCCCATATTGGCGATGTCGCCGTCGCGCAGATTGATCTCCGCCGGGCTGCCCGCGCCCTCCACCAGCACCAGGTCGGCTTCTGCTGACACCCGGGCGAAACTGTCGAGCACCGCCGGCAGCAATTGCGGCTTCAGCGCGCGGTAGTCGCGCGCCTTGCACTGGCCGAACACCTTCCCCTGCACAACAACTTGTGCACCGATCTCCGATTGCGGCTTCAGCAGGATCGGGTTCATGTGCACCGAGGGTGCCACGCCGCAGGCCCGCGCCTGCAACGCCTGCGCCCGGCCGATCTCACCGCCCTCCGCCGTCACCGCCGCGTTGTTCGACATGTTCTGCGGCTTGAAGGGGCGCACCTTCAAGCCCCGCCGCGCATAGGCCCGGCACAGCCCCGCCACCATCAGCGACTTGCCGACATCGGACCCGGTGCCCTGGAACATGATGGCGGCCGTCTGCGTGTGCATCTGCCCCCTCCCTAGCCCTCCCCCGTTCCGGGGGAGGGGATGCGAGCGAGCTCCCTCCCCCGGAACAGGGGAGGGTTGGGGTGGGGGCAGCGTGCGAAGATTCGCGCCATCTAGAACTCAATCCCCCTTTGCGCCTTCACGCCGTCGCGGAAGGGGTGCTTCACCAGCTCCATTTCGGTCACCAGGTCGGCGGCCTCGATCAGCTCGTCCTTGGCGTTGCGGCCGGTGACGATGACGTGCAGGTCCGGACGCCGCGCCTTCAGCGCCGCGATGACCTCCTCGACCGGGAGGTAGTCGTAGCGCAAAGCGATGTTGAGTTCGTCCAGCAGCACCAGCTTTATGCTGGGATCGGCCATCAGCTTCTTGCCCTCCTCCCAGGCGGCGCGGGCGTGGGCGATGTCGCGGGCGCGGTCCTGGGTCTCCCAGGTGAAGCCTTCGCCCAGCGCCTTGATGGTGCAGAGCTCGGGGAATTTCTCCAGCACCCAGCGCTCGCCGGTATCCCATTTGCCCTTGATGAACTGGATGACGCCGACCTTCATGCCGTGGCCGACGCAGCGCATGACCATGCCGAAGGCCGCCGTCGACTTGCCCTTGCCCTTGCCGGTATGCACGATGAGCAGGCCCTTCTCGACGGTCTTCTGCGCCATCATCTTGTCGCGCGCTTCCTTGCGCTTGGCCGATTTCTCGTCGGCGCGCCGGTTCAGCTCGCTCTCGCTCATGTCGCTCATGATGCCGCTCTTTCCATGTTCCCGCGTCCGGCCCATTCGGCCAGCTGTGCATGCGCCGCATTGGAGCGCGGCTTCCACAGATTGCGCTCCTGCGCCTCGATCAGGCGCAGGGCGATCTCCTTGAGGGCCGCCGGATTGTGCTGCGTCATGAACTCGCGCACCGCGTCGTCGCCGAGATAGGCATCGAAGACCAGGTCGAAGTGGTGATCGGCGACGCAATCCGCGGTCGCCGCGAAGGCGAACAGGTAATCGACCGTCGCCGCCATCTCGAAGGCGCCCTTGTAGCCATGGCGCATCACCCCGGCGATCCATTTCGGGTTCACGACGCGGGCGCGGACGATGCGGGCGATCTCGTCCTCCAGGCTGCGCACCTGCGGAGCCTCGGGCCGCGAATGGTCGTTGTGCCAAACCTGCGCCTTGCGCCCGGTCAGGTGCTTGATGGTGGCGGCCAGGCCGCCCTCGAACTGGTAGTAGTCGTCGCTGTCGAGCAGATCGTGCTCGCGGTTGTCCTGGTTGTGCAGCACCGCGTCTACCTGGGCCAGGCGCCGCGAGAAGGTGGCCTGCGCCGCTTCGCCCGCGGCGCCATTGCCATAGGCATAGCCGCCCCAGGCCAGATAGGCGCGGGCGAAATCGCCCGCGTCCGACCAGCCGCGCTCGTCGATCAGCGCCTGCAATCCGGCCCCGTAGGCACCGGGCTTGGATCCGAAGACGCGGAAGCCGGCCTTGCGCTTCGCCGCGCCGGAATCGAGGCCCTGGGCGACAAATGCCGCCGTCTCCGCCCGCGCCCGCGCGGCGATCGGGTTCAGATGCTCAGGCTCGTCCAGTTCGGCGATCGCGCGCGCGGCGCTGTCGAACAGGTCGATCTGCGCCGGGAAGGCGTCGCGGAAGAAGCCCGAGACGCGCAGGGTGACATCGACCCGCGGCCGATCCAGCAGCGACAAGGGCAGGATCTCGAATCCCGAGACGCGCCCTGATGCACCTGCATCCCAAATCGGCCGCACGCCCAGCAGCGCCAGCGCCTGGGCGATGTCGTCGCCGCCCGTGCGCATGTTGGCGGTGCCCCAGGCGGACAGCACCAAAGCGCGCGGCCAGGCGCCATGCTCCTGGCGATGACGGTCCAGCACCAGGCCGGCCGATTTCCAGCCCAGCGCCCAGGCGCTCGGCGTGGGAATGGCGCGGGTGTCGACCGAATAGAAGTTGCGGCCCGTGGGCAGCACGTCGAGCCGGCCGCGTGTCGGCGCACCGGAAGAGCCCGGCATCACGAATCGCCCATCCAGTCCGCGCAGCAGCCCGGCGAGCTCCGCCGCGCCGCTGCCGTCGACCAACGGCGCCAAGGTCTCCCGGATGAAGTCCAGCACCAGACGCGTGCGCCGCCAGTCCGGCGGACTGGGACGCGCACCGATCAATTGCAGCGCTAACAGCTCCAGCCGCTCGACCGTGTCGCCGTGGCTGCGCCAGGTATCGGCGCTCACCGCCTGCAGCGCGGCCGGCCGCGGGCCGGTCCAGGGCTCGGCCATCGGCGCGCACAGCGGATCAAAACCTTCGCCCAGATCGAGATCAGTCGAAAGCGCGCGGATCAGCGAGGCGTCCCTGTCTTCTCCCCGCCCGCGCGGCAGGCGCGCCAGTGCCACCAGCAGCGTGTCGCGCTGCACGCCTTCCGGCGCACGGCCGAAAATGTGCAGCCCGTCGCGGATCTGCAGCTCCTTCAGCTCGCACAGCTGGTTGTCGAGCTTGGCGAGCGCGGTGTCCGCATCGTCGCCCTTGGCGATGCCGCAATCCGCCGCCATGCCGGTGCCATGCGCCAGGTCGAGAATGCGGTCGCGCAAGTCGCGGCAACGGCGCGGGTCGAGCTGTGCGGCTTCGTAATACTCGTCCACCAGCAATTCGAGGTCGCGCAGGGGGCCGTAGCTCTCGGCGCGGGCGAGCGGCGGCGTGAGGTGGTCGATGATGACGGCGCCGGCGCGACGCTTGGCCTGCGTGCCCTCGCCCGGGTCGTTGACGATGAAGGGATAGAGATGCGGCAGCGGCCCGAGGAGCGCCTCCGGATAGCACGCGGCGCTGAGCGCCAGCGCCTTGCCCGGCAGCCATTCGAGGTTGCCGTGCTTGCCGAAATGCACGATGGCGTCGATCCGCGCCTGCTGCCGCAGCCAGGCGTAGAAGGCGAAATAGGAGTGCGGCGGCACCAGGTTGGGGTCGTGGTAGCTCTGCACTGGGTCGATGTTGTAGCCGCGCGCCGGCTGTACCCCGACCAGCACCTGGCCGAGACGGATCAGCGGCAGGCGGAAGCTGCCGGCGGCAAAATGCGGATCGCTCTCCGGCGCGCCCCAGCGTGCGGCGACCTCGCGCTGCACAGCCGGCGGCTGCGCCTGGAAGAACTCACGGTATGCCGACAGCGACAGGGTCGTCGTCGCCGCGCGCCGGCGCGACTCCGGCGCATTGGTGGGGCCTTCGAGCAGGCGCGCGATCAACGCATCGCCGTCGGCCGGAATGTCGGCGACGGCATAGCCCGCGCCGCGCATCGCCCGCAGCGCCGTGACGACGCCCGCCGGCGTATCGAGCCCGACGCCGTTGCCGATGCGTCCATCCCGGTTGGGGTAGTTGGCCAACACGATCGCGACCTGGCGGTCCGCCACCGGCTTACGCCGCAGCGCGACCCAGTTGGCGGCGAGGTGGGCGACGAATTCAACGCGGTCTGCCTCGGGCAGCGGTTCGACGATGTTGCATTGCGTGGCCTCGTCATAGCGCGACGCGGCCTTGAACGAGATGGCTCGGGTCATGATGCGACCATCCACCTCGGGTAGCGCCACCTGCATGGCGAGATCGCGCGGGCTCAAGCCGTTCTTGCCATCGCGCCATTGCTCGACGGTGCCGCTGCCGAGCACCACCTGCAACACGGGGGCATCGGCCGGATCGAAGGGCGTCGAGAGCCGCGCCGCGCCCGGCTGCGAGATGGCGAAGCCGGTGCAATTGAGCGTGATGTCTGGCCTGGTCTCGGCATAGAAGCCGGCGATGAGGTCCGCCGCCACCTGCTCCTTCAAGCCCGCCGCATAGATCGGCAGCGGATTGAGGCCGCGCGCGGCGAGTGCGGCGACCAGCGCGTCGATCGGCGCCGTCTGCCCGGCCTGCACGAGGGCGCGATAGAACACGATGCCGGCCACCGGTCGCCCCGCCTGCCAATGCGCGCGCAGATCGTTCAGCGACGCCACCGGCGATCCCGGCCAATAGAGTCCGGCGCGCAGCAGCGGCCGCGGTTCGCGCCATTCCGCCGCGTGGCCGATCAGCGACGCGCCATATCGCAGGAACTGCGCCGCGTTCTCCGCCCCGCCTTGCACCAGGTATTGCCACAATCGATGCGCTTCCGGCGCCGGCAGGGTGCCAAAATCGCCGAGCTGCGGGTCGGGCTGGTCGTCGCCGGGCAGACAGGCGAAGGCAATGCCGCGCTTGCGGCACTCGCCCGCGATCTGCTCGATGCCGTAGGGCCAGTAGCGCAGCCCACCCAGCAGCCGCACCACCGCCAGCTTCGCGTCGGCAACAATCTCCTCGACATAGGCGTCGACGGAGAGGTTGTGCGAAAGAAGCAGCAGATTGGCCAGGCGCAGGCTCGGCTTCGGTTCCGCAAGGCGCGCATGGGCATTCGCCAGGCACGCCAATTCGCTGTCGGCCGCCGACAGCACGACGATCTCGCCCGGCGACTGGCCGAGATCGACGGCCTCGCCGCCGTCGGCGATCTGTCCCGGCTTGGCGGCCAGCAGATGCATGTGTCTAGAGGCCGAGGTCGCGGGCGATGGCGGCGCGGTCGAGGCCCTTGAGGCCGATCACCACCAGGCGCGAGCGGCGCGCCTCGTCGGCTTGCCAGGCGCGGTCGTAGTAATGCTGCAGGCGCGGGCCGACGCCCTGCAGGACCAGCCGCATGTCCTTGCCCGCCACGTCCATGAAGCCCTTCACGCGCAGGATGTCGTGACGCTCGATCGCCGGCATCAGCCTGGCGATCAGGTCTTCCGGCCGCGCCAGTTGCGGCAAATCGAGATGGAACGAATCGAAATCGTCGTGGTCGTGGTCCTCGCCCTCCAGCTCGTGGTGCGAGAAGCGGCTGTCGAGATCCTCCTCCGCCGCCGCACCGAGGCCGAGCAGCACGGCGGGATCGACCGCGCCGAAGCTGGCCGGCACCACTTTCGCCGCGCGCTTCAGCTCCCTGGCGATCTGCGCGGCGGCCGCGCTGCGCGCGGCATCGTCCATCTGGTCGTTCTTGTTGAGCACGATCAGGTCGGCGCAGTTGATCTGGTCCTCGAAGAGTTCGGCGATCGGGCTGTCATGGTCCAGCGCCGCATCCGCCGAGCGCTGCGCCGCGACGGCATCGGGATCGTCGGCGAAGCGGCCGGCGGCGGCGGCCGGGCCGTCGACCACGGCGATGACGCCATCGACGGTCACGCGGGTGCGCACTTCCGGCCAGTTGAACGCCTTCACCAGCGGCTTGGGCAGCGCCAGGCCGGAGGTCTCGATGACGATGTGCTCCGGCGGGTTGGGCCGGTCGAGCAGCGCCTGGATGGTGGGCAGGAAATCGTCCGCCACGGTGCAGCAGATGCAGCCATTGGCCAGCTCGACGATGTTCTCCTCCGGGCAGCCCTCGATCTTGCAGCCCTTCACCAGCTCGCCATCTACGCCGGTCTCGCCGAACTCGTTGATGATGAGGGCCAGGCGCCGCCCGTTGGCGTTGCGCAGCAGGTTCTGGATCAGCGTCGTCTTGCCGGCGCCGAGAAAGCCGGTCACCACCGTCGCCGGAATCTTCATGCCCATCTTCATCCCCGTTTCACTTGAGCCGCAGCGGCAGGCCGGCGGCGATGAAGAACACCGCATCGGCGATTGCCGCGATTCTCTGGTTCATCCGTCCCGCATGGTCGCGAAACGCCCGCGCCAGCGCGTTGTCCGGCACGATGCCGAGGCCCACCTCGTTCGCCACGAACACGACAGGTCCGCCGCATTGGCCGAGCGCCTTGATCAGCGCCGCGCTTTCCGCCGCAGGATCGCGTCCCGCCTGCATGAGATTGCTGAGCCAGAGGGTCAGGCAATCCACCAGGACCGCCGCGCCCTGTTCCGTTTGAGCCACCAGCGCCGGCGCCAGGTCGAGCGGCGCCTCGAGGCTGCGCCATGCGGCGTCGCGGCGCGCGCGGTGCAGACGCACCCGCTCGGCCATCTCGTCGTCCAGGATCTCGGCGGTGGCCAGATAGACGCAGCCGCGGCGATGCGGAGCCACCAGGCCCTCGGCGAAGACGCTCTTGCCGGATCGCGCGCCCCCCAGCACCAGGGTGACGGGCGGCAGCGTGCGCGCAGAATCAGCCGGTGAGGCTGCCATGAATGTGGTCCCTTCCTCCCGCCGAGGCGAGCCGCAATGCGACGATCCGTTGAGGTCTCCTGGCTCGATCGCGGGACTTGGTCGCGCCTTCCCAGTTCGCGTATGAACCAGTGGCCGCTGCGCCGTCCATTGCTCCAACGCCGCTGCCGCGGCGCCGGGCGATCCTACAGTTGCGGGGGCAGCGCCGGATTTGCGCCTGATTGCGGCGGTGACCGGCTTCCCTCACGACGGATGTAACGGGCAAAATAACGAAGCGGGGCGGGCCTTTCCATCCCCATCTGCCTGCCGCGTGGAGGCAAGCCAGGATAAGCCACAATCCATTGATTCAATTGAGTATAATTTCGGATAGACCGGGTTCCCAAAAACCGGATTCGGAGCCCAATAACCACTAACTCACACCATGATACATAGTATGCGAAAAAGTGCCGCCTGGATTCGCACCTGTGAATCGCCGATATTTGCTGGAGTCGCTGCGTGGAGTTTGTCGACCCGCATGCCGGGTCGCACGCGAACTGTCCGTGCCGCATGGAAGATCAAGGCAGCGAAGTGCTGAAAAGTCTCGTCGAGCAACCGGGTGGGGTGGTGGATGACGCCGCCGTCTACCGATTTCTGCGTTCGGCCCAGGTCGTCCCAGTGACGATCAGCGATTGGGCGACGGGCCAGATCCTGCACGCCAACGACCAGGCGGCGAATCTCCTCGGCCTGCCGATCGACGGCGTGCTCAACCACTCCATGCGCGAGTTCTACGGCGACGCGGACGGGCGCGAGCGCTTCCTCGCGGCCATCGCAAACGAGCCCGGTGCCGTGCGGATGGAGCTGGAGTTGCGCCGCGCCGACGGCTCGCGGCTCTGGGTCGAGGCCGCGGGCGAGCGCGTGCGCTATCACGGCGCCGATGCGATCCTCGCCGTCATCAACGACATCACCCTGCACAAGGCGCGCGAGGCGGAGCTGGCGGAACTGACCCGCAAGCTGCGCGAACAGACCGCCGACATGACCCGCCTTGCCGCCGAGCTGCGGCTGAAGAAGCACGCGGCGGAAGCGGCGAACGCGGCGAAGAGCGCCTTTCTCGCCAATATGAGCCACGAGCTGCGCTCGCCCCTCAATGCCATTCTCGGTTTCGCCGAGATCGTGCGCGACATGCATTTCGGCGCCGATTCTGCGGAACGTTACGCGCAATATGGCGGCCATATCCATGAAGCCGGCACGCACCTTCTGGCGCTGATCGACGACATCCTGGACCTCGCCAAGGTCGAGGCGGGCAAGCTCGAACTGCAGCCCGCATCCTTCGACCTCGTGGAACTGCTCGAAGAATGCGCGCAGATGATGCGGCCGCAGGCGGAGCGGCGCGGCCTCGACTTCCAGATCGCCCTGCCGGCCGCCGGCATGACGCTCACCGCCGATCGCCGGCGCGTGAAGCAGATGGTGGTCAACCTGCTGTCCAATGCCATCAAGTTCACCCAGGCTGGCGGCCGCGTCGACCTGGAGGTCGGGCGCGCAGCCGATGGCGGAACCATCATCCTGGTCGCCGATTCGGGCGTCGGCATGACGCCGGAGCAGATCCTCCTGGCCCTGCAGCCCTTCGGCCGGGTGCGCGGCTCCATCGCCATCGATCCCACCGGCAGCGGCCTCGGCCTGCCCATCGTGCGCAACCTGATCGACGCGCATGGCGGCAAGCTCGAGATCGTCTCCGAGCCCGACAAGGGCACGGTGGCGCGCCTGCTCTTTCCCGCCGATCTGGCCTGAAGTCCCAGCCGAAATCCCAGCCGAAATCCCAGCCGAAATCCCTGGCGATTCCGCGCGGAATCAGCGCGCCGCCCTGCGACAACGAGGCCCCGCGCCGCGATTGACGCCACCTTCCGCCTCCGCCAGAATATTGAATGGTCATTCAATCATCGGAGGTTGCGATGCCGGAATCGACACCCACGATTGCGCTTGCCGCCGATCGGGATGCGGCCGCGCTCCGCGCCGCGGCCCGGCCCGCCACCCGCGCCGGCCGCGCCGGCCGGCAACTGGCGCGCAGCCACGAGGTTTCGCCCGTCCGCCCCGGCCTGCCGGGCGGCCAGTACCGGCCGCTCACCGACCGCGACCTCGAACGCATCCACGCAACCGCGCTCGACGTGCTGGCCGAACTCGGCATGGCGGAGGCGACCGATGAGATCCTCGACATCGCCCGCGCCAAGGGCTGCACGCTCGGCGCGGATGGGCGCCTGCGCTTTCCCCGCGCCTTGATCGAGGATGTGATCGCGGGTGCGGCGAAGAGCTACGTGCTGCATGGAAGGAATCCCGACCGCAGCATCGAAGTGGGCGGCGACCGGGTGCATTTCTGCACCTCCGGAGAGGCAGTGCGGGTGCTGGACTTCCAGACCGGGCAATACCGCCCGTCGACGCTGGTCGATCTCTACGACCTGCAGCGCCTCGCCGATTCGCTGGAGCACGTCCACAATGTCGGCCAGACGGTGGTCGCCACCGATCTCGACGACGCCTTCGTGCACGACATCAACGTGGCCTATGCCTCGGCGGCGGCGACCACCAAGCCCTTCGGCATCTCCTCCGCCACCGCGGCGCATGTGCCGCAGATCATCGCGCTGTTCGACACGATCCTCGGCGGCGAAGGCCGGTTCCAGAAGCGCCCGTTCTGCGTCATCGGCGGCTGCCCGATCGTCTCGCCGCTACGCTTCGGCAAGCATACCAGCGAGGTGATGGTGGCGACGACGCGCGCCGGGCTGGTCGCCGACATGTGCGTGGCGACCCAGGCCGGCGCGACCTCGCCCGCCGCGCTCGCCGGCACGCTGGTGCAGACGGTGGCGGAGACGCTCGCCTGCCTCGCCATCGTCAATTTCATCCGCCCCGGGCATCCGATGCATCTCGGCCTCTGGCCCTTCGTCTCCGATCTGCGGACCGGCGCCTTCACCGGCGGCGGCGGGGAAGAAGCCCTGCTGCAGGCGGCGAGCGCGCAGCTCGCCCGCTTCTACGGCCTGCCCTCTTCGATCTCCGCCGGCATGACCGACGCCAAGCGGCCGGACGGCCAGGCGGGGTTCGAGAAAGGCGTCACCGTGGCGCTGGCGGCCACCGCCGGCGGCAACCTCATTTCCGAAGTCGCCGGCATGGTGGGATCGCTCATGGGCGCCTCCTTCGAGACCATGGTCATCGACAACGAGATGCTCGGCATCATCCAGCGGGCGCTGAAGGGCATCGAGGTTACCGACGAGAGCCTGTCCTTCGAGGTGATCAAGGAGGTGATCTCCGGCCCCGGCCATTATCTCGGCCATCCGCAGACGCTGGCTTTGATGTCCAGCGAGTATCTCTATCCCAGCATCGCCGACCGCTCCTCGCTCTCCGCCTGGGAGGAGGAAGGCTCGATCGGCATCCTGGAAAAGGCGCGCAAGGAAGCGAAGCGTGTGCTCGCCTCGCATTACCCGGAGAGCATCGAGCCCAAGGCCGACGCGGCGATCCGCGACCGCTTCCCGATCCGCCTTGCCGCCGCCGACATGCGCGCCGGCAACGGCCGGTGGTGAGTCGCTAGACCACGTCCCACACCTTCTCCGGCGGCCGGCACAGCACGGCAGCCCTGTCGGTGACGACGATCGGCCGCTCGATCAGGACCGGCTCCTCGACCATCTTCTTGATCAACGCGTCGCCGGAAAGCTTGTCGGCATCGCCCAGCGCCTCATAGGCCTCGCCCTTGCGGCGCAGGATGTCGTGCGGCCTGGCTTTCATCATGGCGAGCACGCGCTTGATTTCCGCGGCGCTCGGCGGGGTCTTCAGATACTCGACGACAGCAGGCTTCAGGCCCTTGTCCTTGAGCCAGCCCAGCACCTTGCGCGAGGTGGAGCAATTGGGATTGTGCCAGATGGTGAGCGCCATGCATGCCTCCGTGGGATGCGGAGACCGTAGAGCAAGGCCGCGCGGCGGATCAAGGCCGCGCCGTCACACCTTGTAGCCGCAGCGCACCCCGCCCCAATGGCGGCCCTTGACCACGATCGGCGCCGAGGCATCCTTCATCAAGGCGAAATTGCCGCCGCCCATGTCGCGGCGATAGGTCTGCACGACGAAGGGCTTCACGCTGCGCCCCGCCTTCAGGCCCACGCGGTCGTTGAAGATGCGGCGGTTGCGGCAATTGCCCGCGTTCCAGACCGGATCATTTGGCCGCTGCGGCTGCGAAAACCTCTTGTTGTGCGTCGGCAGGTAGCCGTTGCGATCGATTGCGGCGCAGAACACGATGCGCGGGTCGACTTCCAGCGCCGCTTCGAGGATCGGCGGCAGCAACCGGTCGGTCAAAGCCGTGAACCTGGTGGTCACTTGCTGCGGATCGCTGCCTTTGACCGGCTCATAGCGCTCGTCGAACAAATCGGCCATGGAGATCTCGCCGCGCTCCACCGCCTGCTCGAATAGTGCGCCGATCTTCACCGCGGACTCCACCACCACGCGGATCATCGGCGAATCCGTGGTCTCGACGCCGGCATTGGCCGTCGCCTCGATCAGATCCTCGGCCACTTCCAGCAGCTGGTTGATGCGGTCCTTGGCCTGGCCCAGATCCCGGGTCGAGCGCTGCACGCCCGCGGTCAGCTCCTCGAAGGTGGTCTTGACCGCGGCGCTGCCGTCGCGCACCTGCCGCGCGTCCGTGGCGATGGCGGCGGCCTGGCGCGCGATGTCCTCCACGGCCCTGGCGGAACTTTCCACCGCCGCGCCGATCGCCGCGGTGCCGGTCTCGACCTTCCCCGCGCGCTCGGTCGCCCGCGCGCCTTCCCGGCTCAGCTCGCTCACCTGCTGCGACAGCTCGGCGAGCGTCTGGCCGATCTGGCTGGTGGCCTCGCTGGTCTGCCGCGCCAGGACCTTAACCTCGCTCGCCACCACGCCGAAGCCCCTGCCCGCGTCGCCGGCGCGCGCCGCCTCGATGGTGGCGTTGAGGGCGAGCAGATTGGTCTGCTTGGCGATGGCCTCGATGGTCTGCGCCACCTTGGCGATCTGCTCCAGGGCCCGGCGCAGGCCGCCCAACCGGCTTTCGATCGCGGTGGCGCTTTCCGCCAGGCTGCGCAATTCGCCGAGCGAGCCTTCGATCGAGCTGCGCGAGGCCGACATCTCCTCGGCCGAGCGCGCGGCGATCTGGGCCGCGCCTTCGATCTCACCGGCGATGCGCTCGTTGGCGGCCACCATCGTATCGGCGGTGGCGCGCAGCTCCTCGAATTTCTGCGACTGCGCCGTCACGACCTTGGCCACCTCGTCGATCGACCCCGCGGCGTCGGCGAGTTGAACGCCCAGCGATCCGGCCTTTTCCGCGATCTGCTGGGCGATGCGCGTCCCCGTGCTGTCTTGCGACGGCTGGTCCGTCATATGGCTCAATCCCTCCGGCATGCCGATTACCCTGGGGGATTATGGGTTAAACGCCGGTAAAGTCAGCAATTGGACGAAAGTCGTAGATGCGGCGCGGCATGGCTCGGCCCGGCCGGCGCAAAGCGGTGGCGGGGCTGGCGTATTGTGGCAAGAGTCACTATGTCTTCCTCACGTTGCGGCGCGGCGCTCGGAGGAAGGATGAAGCTGCTCTATTTCGCCTGGGTGCGGACCGGTATCGGCCTGGCGCAGGAGGATGTGACCCCGCCGGCGGAGGTGAAGACCGTCAGCCAGCTGCTCGATTGGCTGGGCGGCCGCGGCCCGAACTACGCCGCCGCGCTCGAACGGCGCGCCATGATCAAGGTCGCCGTGAACCAGGAATATGTCGACCCGGACGCGCCGGTGGCGCCAGGCGACGAGGTGGCCCTGTTCCCGCCGGTCACCGGCGGCTGAGGCAATTGATGATCAAGGTCCAGCGCGAGGATTTCGACATCGGCCGGGAAATCGCCGCCCTGACCGAGGGCAAGCACGCAATCGGCGGCCTCGCCATGTTCGTCGGCTTGGTTCGCGACCTCGCCGGGCACGGCCGAATCAGCGCCATGACCTTGGAGCACTATCCCGGCATGACCGAGAAGCGGCTGGCCGAGATCGCCGCCGAGGCGAAGGCCCGCTGGCCGCTGGAGGGCGTGCTCATCATCCATCGCTACGGCAGGCTGGAGCCTGGCGACCGCATCGTCCTGGTCGCCGCGACCTCCGCCCACCGCCAGGCGGCGCTCGACGCCTGCGCCTTCCTGATCGACTGGCTGAAGACCAAGGCGCCGTTCTGGAAGCTGGAGGAAGGCGACCAGGGTGCTACCTGGGTCGACGCGCGCGAAAGCGACGAGCACGCCACCCGGAAGTGGCGGCGCGAGTAGGCTCTTCCGCGTCAGCTTTCCCGAGCTTGGCGCTCCAACTCGCGACCAAGCTGGTCCAGGAGGCCGACCGACCCCCGCTCGCGTCCGCCAGCATCGTCCCAGCCATCCAGGAATGCGCCCTGTTCGGTGAAGGTCATCAGAGTGCCCGCGCCTGCCGCCTTGAATTCCACCGTCATCAGCGAAACCGAAATGCGGCGGTCGTCGAGGTGCATGTCGTAGGCAAGAATAATGCGCTCGTTCGGTACGATGTCCTGGTAGACGGCGGTGTAGAGATGCACCGTGCCGCCCTTCGGCCCACCGGCCAGGCGCTCCCGGCCGCCGACGCGGAAATCGAGCTCATACTGACCGTGCCCCCATTCCTCGGGGCCGTGGAACCAGCGCGGCTTGATCTGCGGGTCGGCCCAGGCGCGGAATACACGGGACGGCGCGGCGTCATAGCTGCGCTCGATCACGAAGGTGGCGTGGGTGGCGGAACGCGGGTTCATGGCTGAGCGCCCTATGCCGCCTGCTGCCGCGTCAGTTCCTTGTCCAGCGCTTCCAGCAGCTCGCGCGTGCCGGCCTCGCGCTGACCGACATTGTCGTAGCCGTCGAGATATGCGCCCTGCTCGGTGAAGACCAGGCGCGTGCCGGCGCCCTCCTTCCGGAACTCCATGGTCGCCTGCGAGGCGGAGATTGGATTGCCGTCGATGGTCATCCAATAGGCGATGATGATCCGCTCGTTCGGCACGATGTTCTGGAAAATGGTGTCGTTGGTGATCGGCCCGCCGCCCTGGAAGCGGAAGCGGCTGCGTTCGAAGCCGCCGACGCGGAAGTCGGTTTCGAACATTTCGATCTCCCAGCCTTCGCCCTCGGCGAACCAGCGGCGCTTGGCGGCCGGATCGGCAAAGGCCTTGAACACGCGCGCCGGGCTTGCGTCATAGACGCGCTCGATGGTGAAGCCGGCGTGGGTCACGGATCGCTGGGTCATAATGAGCTCCTGATCTGAATCGGTTGACCGTATTGGCCCGCTTACTTCGGGACCATGTGGAAATAGGGCTCGGCTTCCTTGATCACGCGGGCATAGGAGGGGCGCGCCAGCAGGCGGTCGAGATAAGCGGCCACATGCTTGTGCGTGGCGCGGAACGGCACCTGCCAATCGGCATAGAACAAGGCGGGCGCCGCGGCGCAATCGGCCATGGTGAAGTCATCGCCCATGGCCCATGTCCGGGCGGCCAGGTCGCCATCGATCATGTCATAGGCCAGGCGCAGCTTGTCCTTGGCCTCTTCGACGCCGAAGGGATCGTTCTTGCCTGCGGGCCGCAGCCGATCGACCACCACTTTCTGCATCGGCACGTGAACGTAGAGGTCGTAGAACCGGTCGCGCAGGCGGATCTGCCGTGCCGTGTCGGCGTCATCGGAGACCAGGTTGACGCGGCCCGGATAGTACTGAGCCAAATACTCGATGATGATGCTGGTCTCCGGCACCGTGCGGTCGCGCGCCTCGTCGCGCAGCACCGGGATCTTGCCGATCGGCCACAGGGCCTTGAACTGCGCCGCCGATTCCGCGTTGGAGAAATCGACCATCACCGGCTCGAACGGCGTTGCGTTCTCATAGAGCGCGATCAGCGCCTTGTGACAGAAGGACGACAGCGGGTGGTAATAGAGCTTCAACGTCATGACCGTTCACTCACAGGTTTATTTTTCGCGCTCATCTTCCTCGTCCGCCGTTGCGGCGAGGTATTCGCCCAGCCGGTCGAGGCGCCGTTCCCAGATCATGCGCCGGTCGGCGATCCACTGCTCGGCGCTGCGCAGCGCCGTCGGTTCCAGCTGGCAGGTACGGACCCGGCCCACCTTCTCCGTCTTCACCAGCCCGCTCGCCACCAGCACCTGCAGATGCTGCACCACCGCCGGCAACGACATCGCCAGCGGCTTGGCCAGCTCGCTGACCGAGGCCGGCCCCCGGGTCAGCCGCTCCAGCATCGAGCGCCGGCCGGGGTCGGCCAGCGCCTGGAACATCAAGTCGAGGGTCATTGATTGGTTAAGCATTTACTTAAGTATCATGCGATGACCAGGCTCGCAAGTGGATTCGCACGCAAAACAAAACCCTCCCCCGTTTCCGGGGGAGGGTTTGAGAGGCTGAGTTCTTGGTTGAGACCTACTCGGCTGCCGCGCTCGTCGCCGGCAGGCGGACTTCCTTCAGGTAGTCCTCGCGCAGCTGCCTGGTGACCGCGCCGGGGGTGAACTTGTAGTCGCCGACCTGGCCGACCGGCGTCACTTCCGCGGCGGTGCCGACCAGGAAGACCTCCTGGGTCTGGCCCAGTTCCTCCGGCTGGATCGCCCGCTCGACGACCTTGATCTGGCGGCGGCGCGCCAGTTCCATCACCGTCTGCCGGGTGATGCCGTTGAGGAAGCAATCCGGCGTCGGCGTGTGCAGCTCGCCATTCTGCACCAGGAAGACGTTGGCGCCGGTCGCCTCGGCCAGCAGGCCGCGATAGTCCAGCATCATGGCGTCCTGGAAGCCGTCCTTCTCCGCGTCATGCTTGGAGATGGTGCAGATCTGGTAGAGGCCGGAGGCCTTCGACGCGGTCGGCGCGGTGTCCGGCGCCGGGCGGCGATAAGGCGCCCATTTCAGGCGGATGCCCTTCTCCAGCAGTTCCGGCGAGAAATAGGACGGCCAGGTCCAGGCAGCGATGGCGAGGTGAATCTTCGCCGCCTGCGCGGCGACACCCATCTGCTCGCTACCGCGCCAGGTGATGGCGCGGACATAGAGGTCGCCGCCACCCATGGCCGCGACGGTGTCCGCCTTGGCCTTCTCGATCTGGTCGACCGTATAGGGAATCCTGTAGCCGAGGATCTCCGCCGAGCGGTGCAGGCGCTCGGTGTGGGCGCGCGACTTGAACACTTTGCCGCCATAGGCGCGCTCGCCCTCGAAGGCGGCGGCGGCGTAGTGCAAGGCATGGGTCAGGACGTGGATCTTGGCGTCGCGCCAGGGGGTCAGCTGGCCATCGAACCAGATCTTGCCGTCACGATCGTCAAAGGGGACCAAACTCATCGGTGACAACTCCAAGGGAGGGGGGTAGGGGATATGGTATGATTCCTTGCTGGCGAGCGAAACCTAGACCAACGGGAAAAATAAGTCAACATGGCTGACATAAAATCTCCCGCAAACCCGCTGTTTCTGCGCGAGGACGAGCTGCGCCAGGGCATCGAGATGCTGTTTTTCGCCTACCGGGACTTCACCGCCAAGGCGGACCAGACCCTGGCCCAGTTCAATTTCGGCCGGGCCCATCACCGGGTCATCTATTTCGTCGGCCGCAACCCCGGCATGACGGTTTCCGACCTGCTCGCCATCCTGCACATCACCAAGCAGAGCCTGAGCCGGGTGCTCGGGCAGCTGGTACGGCAAGGGTTCATCCTGCAGAAGCCCGGCTCCACCGACCGGCGCCAGCGCCTCTTGAGCCTGACCGACAAGGGCGCCGATCTGGAGCGCAAGCTGACCGAGGAGCAGCGCGCCCTCATCGCCCGCGCCTATCGCTCGGCCGGCGCCGACGCGGTCGAGGGCTTCCGCAAGGTGATGCTGGGCATGATCGAGGAATCCGACCGCCGCCGCTTCCGACCGGGATTGCCGCGCTGAGGCGACCGACGTGAGCGAGGCGCAGCCCCATATCCTGGTGATCGACGACGACAAGCGTCTGCGCGACCTGATCGGCCGCTATCTGACCGAGCAGGGCTATCGCGTGACCACCGCAATCGACGCCGCCGATGCGCGGGCGAAGCTGGCGGGAATCACCTTCGACCTGGCGGTCGTTGACATCATGATGCCGGGCGAAAACGGCCTCGACCTCACAAGGTCGCTGCGCGAAAGCACCCTGATGCCGATCCTGCTGCTGACCGCGATGGGCGAAGCCGGCGACCGCATCAACGGTCTCGAGACCGGCGCCGACGACTACCTGGTGAAGCCGTTCGAGCCGCGCGAGCTGGTGCTGCGCATCAACGCGATCCTGAAGCGCAGCCGCCAGCGCGCAAGCGGGCCCACCGCGGTCGGCGCGGTCAAGTTCGGCGCCTTCGTCTTTGAGATTGAGCGCCGGCGCCTGTTCAAGGCCGGCGAGCCGGTCCACCTGACCGAGGCGGAATCCGAGCTGCTGTTCCAGCTGGCGCGGCGCGCGGGCGAGCCGGTGTCCCGCGAGGCCTTGTCGCCGCAGAGCGACGACGGTGCCGAAAGCCGCCTCATCGACGTACAGATGACCCGCCTCAGGCGCAAGATCGAGGACGACCCGCGGTTCCCCCGCTTCCTGCAGACGGTGCGCGGCCGCGGCTACGTCCTGCAGCCTGATTGATGGACGCCATGGTGAAGTCGCTGCACCCGTTCCTCCAGGCCCTCGAGCTGATGCTGCCGCGCTCGCTGCTCGGCCGTTCGATCATGATCATCGTCACGCCGGTGGTGATGCTGCAGGTGGTTTCCGCCTGGGTGTTCTACGACAGCCACTGGAACACGGTGACCCGGCGCCTGGCGCAGAGCGTCGCCGGCGACATCGCCGCCGCCATCCGCATGATGCCGCACCCGATCTCCGAAGAGGGCAACAGCCACGTCTTCCGCATCGCCCGCGATACCATGCGGCTGCAGCTGACCTACAAGCCCGGCGACATCCTGCCCAACGATCCCACCATCATGCGGCAGAACCTGGTCGATCGGCAGCTGACCGACGCGCTGGAGGCGCGGGTCGAAAGGCCTTTCATTATCGACAGCCGCTCGTTGCAGGATCTGGTGGAGATCCATGTGCAGCTGCCCGAAGGCGTGCTGCAGGTCGTGGTGGCGCGGCGGCGGCTGTTCTCCTCCACCACCTATGTCTTCTTCCTGTGGATGCTCGGCACCTCGCTGGTACTGCTCTCCATGGCGACCTTGTTCATGCGCCGGCAGGTGCGCCCGATCAAGCGCCTCGCGCAGGCGGCGGACGATTTCGGCAAGGGCCGCGACGTCGGCGAGTTCGTGCTCGACGGCGCGGCGGAAGTCGAGGTGGCGGGGCGCGCCTTCAACCAGATGCGCGCCCGCATCCGCCGCCAGATCCAGCAGCGCACCGAGATGCTGGCCGGCGTCAGCCACGATCTGCGCACGCCGCTGACCCGCATGAAGCTGCAGCTGGCCATGATGGGCCAGGCGCCGGCGATCGAGGATCTGAAGCGCGACGTCGACGACATGGAGCGCATGGTCAACGCCTATCTCGCCTTCGCCCGCGGCGAGGGCACCGAGCAGCCGAGCGAGGTCGACATCGTGGCCGCCGTGGGCGACGTCGTCGCCGGGGCGCGCCGCGAGGGTACCCGCATCGGCTTCGCCACCGCCGAGCAATCGCTGGTGGTGCCGTTGCGCCGCGACGCCTTCCGGCGGGCGCTGACCAACATCGTCGTCAACGCCCAGCGCCATGCCGCGCGCATCGACGTGACCTTGAGCCGCCGCCGTGGCCGGGTCGAGATCATGGTGGACGATGACGGACCCGGTGTCCCCGCCGACCGGCGCGAAGAGGTCTTCAAGCCGTTTTTCCGCATCGAGGGTTCGCGCAACGCCGAAACCGGCGGTGTCGGCCTCGGCCTCACCATCGCGCGCGACATCCTGCGCAGCCATGGCGGCGACCTGACTCTCGGCGATTCCCCGCTCGGCGGCCTGAGGGCGATGCTGCAGGTGCCGGTCTAGGCTCCGTCAGACCAGGCCAATTAGCGATACGTGACGGCCGTAATCGGGTTCTCCCCGCAGGACCGACCGGCGGTAGCTGAAGAAGGTCTGGCCCTCGGCGCAGGTGTCGCGATGCGCCGCCTCGATTTCGGCCAGCCCGAACCCCCGGAGCAGCGCCACGACATAGCCCTCGAGGTCGAACATGTGATGCCCGCCGCGGGCACTCGGGCGGAAGAACCGGGCATGGCCCGGGTCCTGGGCCAGGAACGGCGCCGGAAATTCGCCGCCCACCTCGTAGCTGGCGGCGCCGATGCAAGGCCCCACGGCGGCGTGAATATGAGATTTGCGCGCGCCGAGGTCGCACATCGCCGCGACCGTCGCCTGCAGCACGCCGGTCAGGGCGCCGCGCCAGCCGGCATGCGCCGCGCCGACGATCTTTGCCTCCGGATCGGCGAACAGCACCGGTACGCAATCCGCGCTCAGCACGCCCAGCGCCAGGCCTTTCGTCTTGGTGACCATCGCGTCCACCCGCGGACGGTCGTCGTCGGCCCAGGCCTGCGTGACGATTGCCACGTCCGGCGAATGGATCTGATAGGCCGTCAACAGCCGGCTCTGCTCCAGCCCGGCCAGCGCCAGAGCGCGGCTGCGGTTCTCGCGCACCCGCGCGGCATCGTCGTTCGAGCCGATGCCGCAATTGAGCGAAGCATAGATGCCCTGGCTGACGCCGCCATGCCGGGTCATGAAGCCGTGCCGGATGCCGTCGAGGTCGCCGAGACTTGCGAGCGTGATCATGCGAATCCGGCAAGCTCCGTGGTGTCGGGCGAGGCAAGGGCGAGGACCTTGAACAAACTGCCCATTTGCGAAGGCGCGATCAAGCGATGCAGCGCCGCGGCGATGGCGGCGCGATCCGGCGGCGCCGCCTTGGCGGCCAGCATCGCGGCGCGCTGCTCGATCCCGAGGATCCGCAGGAAGGCGCCCTGCTCCACCGGCCCGAAGACCTTGACGCCCGCGTCCCGCCCCGCCGCGGCGACAGCGGCGAAATCGACATGGGTCGTCAGGTCGGCCTCGCCCGCGTCCCGCAACGGATCGGCGGCACGATGGCCGCGCAGGGCCTGCAGCGACTCGCCGAGGCCGCTCCGCGCCGGACCATAATCGATGAACAACGCCGCGCCTGCGTCCCGCGCCAGCCTGGCGCCCAGCGTCGCACCGATGGCGCGCACAGCCGGCGAGACCTCGGCGATGTCGCCGGGCTTGGCTGTCTGGTGCTCCGGACGCAGCAGAGCGAGAGACTCGCCAGGCGGCAGCAGCGTCCAGGCCAGCGCTTCGCCGTCCGCCGCCACCCCGCGCTCGCGCCAGCCCGCCTCCGTCATCTGGAACTGATGCACCGGGAGCGCGTCGAGGAATTCGTTGGCGAGGAGGATCGTCGGTCCGGCGGGCAGCGTGGAGAGGTCGTCATGCCAGACGGGATCGAAGCTCGCGAGCGCCTCGGCCTGCGCCGCGCGCAGCGGCCGGCTGATCTCGACCAGGTGCAGGCGCAACGCGCGGCGGAATTCCGGGCGCACCCGCGCGGCGCGCAGGGCATCGGCCATCAGCGTGCCACGGCCAGGGCCGAGCTCGACCAGCAGGAAGGACGCCGGCCCGCCGAGCCGCTCCCAGAAATCGACGCACCACAGGCCGAGCATCTCGCCGAACATCTGGCTGATCTCCGGCGCGGTGACGAAATCGCCCTTGGCCCCCAGCGGATCGCGGGTGGCGTAGTAGCCGGTTCCCGGTTCGCTCAAGGCAAGCCGCATGAACTCGGCGACCGTGATCGGGCCGGCTTCGACGATGCGGCGCGCGATCGGCGCCATCCTCACGCCGCCTTTGGCTTGCGCATCACCAGATAGAGGCCGAGGGCGAACATCGGCACGCTGAGGATCTGGCCCCAGGTCAGGAAGCTGAGGCTGCCCAGGTCGACCTCCGGCTCGCGGAAGATCTCGCCCAGCGAGCGGGCGACCGCATAGCCCATCAGGAACAGCCCGGTCAGCATGCCGGTGCGCGCGCGGACCGCTTCGCGCTGTGCGGCCAGATGCAGAAAGACGAACAGCAGGATGCCCTCGAGCGCCGCCTGGTAGAGCTGGCTCGGATGCCGCAGCACATTGTCGACGCGCGGGAAGATCATGCCCCAGGGCAGATCGGTCGGCCGCCCCACCAGCTCGCCGTTGATGAAATTGGCGACCCGGCCGAGGAACAGCCCGATCGGCGTCGCCGGCGCGATGACGTCGGAGAAGGCCAAGGGGCTCAGCTTCTGGCTGCGGGCATAGAGCCAGATCGCCAGCACCACGCCGAGGAAGCCGCCATGGAAGGCCATGCCGCCTTCCCAGATCTTCAGTATGTCCAGCGGATGGGCGAGGTAATAGCCGGGCTCCCACAGCAGGACCTGGCCCAGCCGTCCGCCGAGAATGATGCCCATGGTGGCCCAGAACATCAGATCGTCGAGCTGGCCGCGGCCGACCCGTTGCGGCGGCTTGGCGGCGATCCAGATGCAATAGCGCCACGCCAGCAGGATGCCGGCGATGTAGGAGAGCGCATACCAGCGGATGGCGATGGGGCCGATCTGCAGCGCGACCGGATCGAAATCGGGGAAGACCATGCAATGTCACCGGCGCATTGGACCGAAGGCGGGCGGATGGACGGCAGCGGCGTTCGGGTTATAAGGTGCGCTCGTGACAGCATCAAGCCGCCGGGCCCGAACCCGCGGTGACGGAACGAGGTTCGACATGCAGACCGACAATCGCTTTCTCGACGATCTCGCCAAGGTGGCAAGCGGCGCCCTCGGCTCGATGAGCGGCGTGAAGCACGAGGTCGAGATGCGCCTGCAGCAGCAGATGGAGCGGCTGCTCGGCCGCATGAACCTGGTCTCGCGTGAGGAGTTCGAGGCGATGAAGGCGGTGGCCCAGGCCGCGCGCGAGGCGCAGATCCGCCTCGACGCGCGCGTGCAGGCACTGGAGGCCAGGCTGGCGGGAACCGACTCCCCGGCGCAAGACTCCGATTCCGAGACCCGTTAGGCCGGACTCTTCGACTCTGACTCGAAACTTCCTTAATTCCCCGCTTGCGCGAGAGTCGCAAATTTGCGACTCTATTGCTTGTGGGGATTCACTGTTCTGTCATCTAGTCCTGGGGGTCTGGCCCCACCTTGTGGGCCTCCGGGGGCCGACGCATGGAGGGCGCTAGTATGGGCTTGCTCCGAGTTGAGTCGACCCAGACCCGTCCAAATCCCATCGACATGCTGGAAGAGCTGGTGTCCGTCAATGAATGGCGGCACGAGCGGTCCGGCGATGAGGAAATGGTGGTCGAGTTCCGGGGTCAGTGGTGCGAATACCGCATGTTCTTCGTCTGGCAGGAGGATCTGGGGGCTTTGTATTTTTCCTGCCTGCTCGACATGAAGATTCCGACCGGCAAGCGCCCGCCGGTCGCCGAACTGCTCTCCATGATCAATGAGCGCCTGTGGCTCGGCCATTTCGACCTCTGCACCGAGGAGGCCGCGCCGATGTATCGCCACACGGTGCTGCTGCGCGGGACCAACGGCATCGTGGCCGAGCAGCTGGAAGACCTGCTGGAGACCGCGATCGGCGAATGCGAGCGTTTCTACCCGGCCTTTCAATTCACCCTCTGGGGCGGTAAGAAGCCCCAGGAGGCGATGGAAGCCGCCATGCTGGAGACGGTCGGAGAGGCCTGATCTGACGGATGACTGAAGCGAAAATCGTCTTGCCGGGCCCGCTGGTTCTGGTGGGCTGCGGCAAGATGGGCGGTGCGCTGCTGCGCGGCTGGCTCGCGCGCGGCGTTCCGGCCAGGGACGTGTTCGTGATCGATCCCGCCCCGCGCGACCTGGAGGATGTCCAGGCGCGCGGGGTCACGATCCTGACTGCCTTCGCCCAGCTGCCCGTCCAGCTGAAGCCGGGCATTGTCCTGCTGGCGATCAAGCCGCAATTCATGGACGAGGCCCTGCCCGACTACCGCCGCTTCGCCGATGCGGGCGCCGTGTTCCTCTCCATCGCCGCCGGCAAGACCGTCGCCTATCTCAAGGACAAGCTGGGCGGCAAGGCGACCGTGATCCGCTCGATGCCAAATACCCCGGCCGCGGTCGGCCGCGGCATGACGGTGATCCTGCGCGATCCCAAGGTGCCGGCCACGACACTGGAGCTTTGCGGCCAGCTGCTCTCCGCCGTCGGCGAGATCGGCTGGATCGACCAGGAGGACCAGATCAACGCCGTGACTGCCGTCTCGGGCGGCGGCCCGGCCTATGTGTTCCTGCTCATCGAATGCCTCGCCGAAGCGGCGCGGCAGATGGGGCTGCCGGAAGAACTCTGCATGAAGCTGGCGCGCGAGACGGTGACCGGCTCCGGCGAGCTGGCCCATCGCTCGAGCGAGAGCGCCACCAGGCTGCGCGAGGCGGTGATGAGTCCGAAGGGCACCACGCTCGAGGCGATCAAGGTGCTGATGGCGCCGGATGGCCTGCAGCCGCTGATGAACAAGGCCATCGCCGCCGCCACCAATCGCGGCCGCGAGATCGCCGAAGGGCGCTGAACGATGGCCGAACCAGCACCGAAAGGCAGCGTCGCCCGCGTGCGGGACGCCCTGGCGCGATTCGACCTCGCCGCCGAGATCAAGGAATTCGACGCCTCGACCCGCACCTCGGCCGAGGCTGCCGCCGCGATCGGCTGCGACGTGGCGCAGATCGCCAAGTCGCTCGTCTTCCGCGCCAAATCCGCCAACCAGCCGGTCCTGGTCATCGCCAGCGGTAGCAACCGGGTCGATGAGAAGAAGCTCGAAGCCGCGCTCGGCGACAAGATCGGCCGCGCCGATCCGGACTTCGTCCGCGCGGCGACCGGCTTCGCCATCGGCGGCGTGGCCCCGGTCGGGCATACCGGCCCGGTGCAGATCTTCATCGACGCGGATTTGCGGCAATTTGCCGAGATCTGGGCCGCCGCCGGCGCGCCCAACGCGGTCTTCCGCCTGACCCCGGCGGAGCTGGAGCGGATCACCGGCGGGCGGGTTATCCCGGTCAAGTAGCGGCCGGACGCGGCGCTTGCCGAGCGGCCGATCCGTTGCCACATTACCGTAGTAACAGGCGGAGATGGAGCAGGTCATGGCCAAGTCCGCACGCAGCCCGAATCCAAAATCCGCACACCGTCCCGGCCGGCGCCGCAGCGCCGCCCGCGCCGCCGCGACCGCGCATCGCGCCGGCGGCGACCTGGGTTCCGTGCGCGCTGCCTTGCGCGCCTCGCTCCTCCGCCTCACCGCCGCCGGCCGCTGGCGCGACCTCTCCTATGCCGAGATCGCCAAGGATGCGCGGGTGAGCCTCGCCGACGCCTACCAGGCCTATCCATCCAAGGCGGCGATCCTGACCGGCATCGGCCGCGACATCGATGCCCGCATCCTGGCGAGCCTGGACAGCGAGCCGCTGGACGGCTCGGCCAAGGACCGGCTGTTCGACCTGCTGATGCGGCGCTTCGACATCCTGAACGAGCATCGCGCGGCCTATGCCGCGCTCGCCTGGGAGCTGCCGCGCACGCCGGCCGAGGGCGCCGCCTTGCTCTGCCAGCTCGGCGCCTCGCTCGCCCATATGCTGGAGGCGGCGGGGCTTTCGGCCTCCGGCCTGCGCGGGGTCTTGCGCATCGAGGGGCTGGGGGCCATCTACGCGGCGGCGATGCGGGTCTGGCTCAAGGACGAGAGTCCCGATCTGGCCAAGACCATGGCCGAGCTGGACAAGCGCCTGGGCCAGGTCGAAAGATGGCTCGGGATGACGCGCCGCAAGGCCGCCTAATTATGTGATTAATATAGATTAATTCCAGAGATTTTGCACTGCAACAAATTTTCCCTTGACCTTTCTGTTGCACTGCACCATATAGGCTTCAGATCACTTCGATGACCCGGGACGGGGCACATCGAATTCCGCCGCAAGCATATGATTTAGGAGATCAGAGATGGCCAAGACCCAGACCGTCGAGACCGAGTTCGCCAAGGTTCCCGACTTCACCCAGATCCAGGCCGAGTTCAGCAAGTGGGCCGGCGACTTCAACAAGTATTTCGTCAACGGCAAGATGCCGAGCTTCGACCTCGACTCGGTCTTCGCGCTCCAGCGCAAGAACGTCGAGGCCTTCACGGCCGCCAACCAGGTCGCGTTCGACGGCGTGAAGGCCGTTGCCCAGCGCCAGGCTGAGCTCGCCCGCAAGGCGTTCGAGGAGTTCGGCAAGGTCGCCAAGGAAATGACCGCCGCCGGCACCCCGGAAGACAAGTTCGCCAAGCAGGCCGACCTCGCCAAGGCCGCCTTCGAGGACGCGCTGGTCAACATCCGCGAGACCGTCGACACCCTGCAGAAGTCGCAGAGCGAGGCCGTCGACGTGATCTCCAAGCGCGTCGTCGCCAACATCGACGAGCTGAAGTCGGCCGTCGCGAAGGTTGCGAAGAAGTAAACTCCGCCGGTTTCCGCCGGCCCCGTTTGGGCCGGTCAAACGGCCCAAGAGAGAGGGTCCGCACCCTCCCCCAATCGCGCGGATCCTCGACGAGTGACCGCCCGCTGCATCCCCCCGCAGCGGGCGGTTTTTCTTTTAACCTATGGAGCGCGGCTGATTGCCTTGGATCTTGAGGCGCAACGCGGCGATCAGATGTCGGGTCCAGAAAATGCACATCACCGCGATCACGAGGGAGACGGCTGACGTCGTGTAAAGACCGAGATAGCGATCCAGGTCGGACTCAGCATCCCAATCCTTCCAGAACCACAACAAGCCAGGCGCCATCGAGAAGCCGATCAAGCCCGCCACCCCAATCAGCACGGCCATACAAAGCCACGGGAACGATCTCTGCACATAAGTCTCTTGGATCGCTCGACGATATGTGATCGTTGGATCGTCAAGCGGCGGCAGCCGGTGCGCGAAAAGAGACGCGCCAAGATATCGGCATGCCAAAATGAGAAAGAAGAAGATTCCGCTACCTCGGCCCGAGGTGTTCGGTACAAAGATCACCGCGAACATCGCCGCGGCAGACAGGAACCAGCCAACGGCACTGCTCCACATGATGTTCTCTCGGAATTTTGCTTCTGCCGCCGGCGTCGGAATGCGCCGCGGGACGCCAATTGGCGGGAAGTAAATCCGGCGATTGTGAGCATCCGTGAGGAACCCATCCCGGACTTTGCCCACTTCCATTGGCGCGTCGTTCAGCACCGCACCGCCCCTATGCCGTGCCTTGTGCACGCCGGTTTTCCGGCTTGAACGAAAGCAGCAGGATCACGGTATTGCGCAAGGCGAGGAAAGCCAGCACCAGGAGCGCGAACAGGAGTGCCCCGAACATGGCGGCGGACCGGCTGTCTCCGGCAGTGGCCGGCGTGAAATTTGAAATGAGGGTCGACAGCCACTGGATGCACAGGAAGGCAACGAGCCCGCTCCAAAAAAGTGTGCTCACGCGCTCGCCCCGCGGCAGGCTCCGGTAATAGCTCAACAGGAAGGTGCTGCGCGAGAACCGCGCCGACGTCAGGCGCGGCCAGCGGCGCACGCGGCGATGCTCGATCAGCACGACGCCCGCGAACACCGCCCAGAGGCCGAGCACCAACGCGAGCAGGCTTTCGCGGCTGACGATCCAGGCGCCAGCCGCCAGGAACGGCACCACGGTCACTGCCACGATCCAGTCGAGCCGGAAGCGGTTCTTCAGCACCCGAACCTCGTCCTCGGCAGAGGGCGCCACTCGCGGCGCGCCGAACCAGGGCACGAAAACGCGCTGTCCGCGCCAGTTCACGAAACCTCTGTCGAGACGATCCCCGCTCATTCCGGCCCCCCGAGCTGCCGCGAAAAGTCTAGCAGAACTCAACCAGGGCGGGAAGCCGGCGGACCCGCTTTGCCATCGGCCGCCCTGTTCCTGTAGTCTCCCCGCCGGTCGTTCTTAACCACGAGCGGGACAATGGCGGACGGGCAGGCTGAGGCAGTTGCGGCGGAGATCGGCTATGACGATTTCCGCAAGGTCGATATCCGGGTCGGAACCATCGTGGCGGCGGAGCCGTTTCCCGAGGCGCGGCGACCGGCCTACAAGCTGAGCGTCGATTTCGGCCCGGCGATCGGCGTCAAGCGCTCCTCGGCCCAGATCACCAAGCGCTACAAGCTGGACGAGCTGGTCGGCCGCCAGGTCGCGGCGGTCGTCAATTTCCCGAAGAAGCAGATCGGCAAGTTCATGTCTGAGGTGCTGGTGCTCGGCTTCCCGGATGAGAGCGGTGAAGTCGTCCTGATCCAGCCGAGCCTTTCCGTGCCCAATGGCGGGCGCCTCTACTAGGACGAATCAGATGGCCCTGCATTTCTCCGAATCCGAACTGGCGGCGCGGCGCGAGCGCGCGGTGGTCCTGATGCAGAAGCGCGGCCTCGACGGGCTGCTGATCTTCCGGCAGGAGAGCATGTACTACCTGACCGGCTACGACACCTTCGGCTACGTCTATTTCCAGTGCCTCTATCTCGGCGCCGACGGGCGGATGATGCTGCTGACCCGCGCCCCCGATCTGCGCCAGGCGCAGAACACGTCCGACATCAAGGACATCCGCATCTGGATCGACGCGCCCAATGCCGACGCGGCCGCCGAGCTGCGCGAATACCTGCGCAGCTTCGGCTGCGCGGGCAAGACGCTGGGCGTCGAATGGGAATCCTACGGCCTCACCGCGCGCAGCGGCATGCGGCTGCAGGCGGCCTTCGACGGCTTCGCCGACCTGCAGGACGCCTCCGACCTCGTCTCGCGCCTGCGCTTGGTGAAGAGCCCGGCCGAGATCGCCTATGTGCGCAAGGCGGCGGAGCTGGCCGACCTCGCGCTCGACGAGGCGCACCGCCTCACCAAGCCCGGCGCCGACGAGGGCGAGATCCTGGCGGCGATGCAATCCATCATCATCCGGGGCGGCGGCGACGATCCGGCCAACGAGTTCATCATCGGCTCCGGCCCCGACGCGCTGCTCTGCCGCTACAAGACCGGCCGGCGCAAGCTCGACGCGCAGGACCAGCTGACGCTGGAATTCGCCGGCGTCTACCGCCACTATCATTCCTGCCTGATGCGCACGATCCCAGTCGGCAAGGTGCCGCCGCGGCAGGTCGAAATGCACAAGGTCGCCGTCGACGCGCTGGAAGCCTGCAAGGCGGCGCTGAAACCCGGCCGGCCGATCGGCGAGGTGTTCGACGCCCATGCCAGGGTGCTGGATGCCGCCGGCTACGCGGCGCATCGCATGAACGCCACCGGCTACAGCCTCGGCGCCACCTTCGCGCCCAACTGGATGGACTGGCCGATGTTCTATCACGGCAACCCCGAGCCGGCGGCCCCGGGGCAGGTCTATTTCATCCACCTGATCATCTTCGACAGCGAGGCGGGCCTGGCCATGACCAGCGGCCAGACCGTGCTGGTCAACGAGCGCGGCTGCGAGGCGCTGTCGAAGCGGTCGACGGAGCTGGTGACGCGGTAGTCGGAACTGATAAATTACATCATTATTTCAATTAGTTAGATAGTTTTCGCCAACCCTGCCAAAGCCATTGCCAGCCCGTCATGCCGCTGTTACATTCCGCGCGCTTTTCGCCGCCCAACTAGCTGGGGCGGCGACGTTTTTTTGATCTCCGGCAGGTCGGGGCCGGACTCGGGAAACGCAGAAGCCGGGTTTCTCCAAGGGCGCGCGCGGGCAGATGAAGATCCTTACTGGCAATGCCAATCGGCCGCTGGCCGAGGCCATCTCGGCCTATCTCAATCTGCCGCTGGTGAATGCCAGCATCCGGCGCTTCTCCGACATGGAGGTGTTCGTCGAGATCCACGAGAACGTGCGCGGCGAGGATGTCTTCGTCGTGCAATCGACCTCGTTCCCGACCAACGACAATTTGATGGAACTGCTGATCATCATGGATGCGTTGAAGCGCGGCTCCGCGCGCCGCATCACCGCCGTCCTGCCCTATTACGGCTATGCCCGCCAGGACCGCAAATCCGGCTCGCGCACGCCGATCTCGGCCAAGCTGGTGGCGAATTTGATCACCACCGCCGGCGCCCACCGCGTGCTGACCGTCGATCTCCATGCCGGGCAGATCCAGGGCTTCTTCGACATTCCGACCGACAACCTGTTCGCAGCGCCGGTCCTGACCAAGGACATCAAGGAACGCTTCCCCGGCGACAACAACCTCTGCATCGTCTCGCCCGACGTCGGCGGCGTGGTGCGCGCCCGCGCCTTCGCCAAGCGGCTCGATGCCGACCTCGCCATCATCGACAAGCGGCGCGAGCGCGCCGGCGTCAGCGAGGTCATGAACATCATCGGCGAAGTGAACGGCATGCGCTGCATCCTGGTGGACGACATCGTCGACAGCGCCGGCACCCTCTGCAACGCGGCCGTCGCGCTGAAGGAAGCGGGCGCCGCCTCGGTCAGCGCCTATGTGACCCACGGCGTGCTGTCGGGAGGTGCCGTTTCGCGCGTCTCCGCCTCGCCGCTCGAATCCCTGGTGATCACCGATTCCATCGAGGCGACCGCGGCGGTCCGCGTGTCGCAGACGGTGCGCCAGCTTACAATCGCTCCGCTGCTCGCCGAGGCCATGGCCCGCGTCAGCGAGGAGCGTTCGGTTTCCAGCCTGTTCGATTGAGCAGCTGGTTGCGGGTGGCCCGGACTAGCGAGGGCCGCTCGAGTACAAATCCGGTTTGGCACCCCTGGAGGCCGGCCGGTTTCGAAGGTGGAATGGTCCACCGTCGGAAACACTGCTGGATGAAAGGATATGATCATGCCCGCAGTTGAATCCATTCGCGCGGAGTCTCGCGACCGCGCTGGTAAGGGGGCTGCTCGTGCGACTCGTCGTGCTGGCCGCGTCCCCGCCGTGATCTATGGCGACAAGAAGGATGCCACCCTGATCTCGCTCGATCCCAAGGAGCTGGCCCGCCTGGTGCAGAAGAAGGCGTTCTTCGCCACCCTGCTCGACCTCGAGCTCGGCGGCGCCAAGCATCGGGTGCTGCCGCGCGACGTGCAGTTCGACCCGATTTTTGACCGCATTGTCCACGCCGACTTCCAGCGCATCAACAAGGACGTCAAGATCCACGTGAACGTCCCGGTCGTGGTGACCAACGAAGCGGCCGCCCCGGGCATCAAGCGCGGCGGCGTGCTCAACCTGGTGCGCCACGAGATCGAGTTCCTCTGCTCGCCGGACAACATCCCGCAGCAGATCGTGGTCGACATCACCGGCCTCGACATCGGCGGCAGCGTCCATATCAGCAGCGTGAAGCTGCCCGAGGGCGCCACGCCGACCATCAAGGAACGCGACTTCACCATCGTCACCATCGGTGCGCCCTCCGGCCTCAAGGCCGAGCAGGAAGCGGCGGCGGCTGCCGCTGCGGCTGCGGCGGCTGCTCCGGCGGCGGGTGCCGCTCCGGCGGCGGGTGCTGCTCCGGCGGCGGGTGCCGCTCCGGCGGCTGGCGCTGCCGGTGCCAAGGCTCCGGCGGCGGCGGCTGGCGGCAAGGCGCCGGCGAAGAAGTAAGCTCCTTCTTCAACAGGGGAGCTGGCGATGCGGCTCATCGTCGGCCTGGGCAATCCAGGCACGCAATATGCCGGTCATCGCCACAATGTCGGCTTCATGGCGGCGGGCAAGATCGCCCGCCGCCATGGCTTTTCCTCCCCCCGCGAGAAGTTCCACGGCCTGATCGCCGAGGGAAATATCGCCGGCGACAAGGCCGTGCTGCTGCTGCCGCATACTTTCATGAACGACAGCGGCCGCGCGGTGCAGGCGGCGATGCAGTTCTACAAGATCGAGCCGGAAGACGTGGTCGTGCTCTATGACGAGATCGACCTGGCCTTCGGCAAAGTGCGGGTGAAGAAGGGCGGCGGCGCGGGCGGGCACAACGGCATCCGCTCCATCGACGCCCATATCGGGCCGCATTACTGGCGGGTCAGGATCGGCGTCGGCCATCCCGGGCAGAAGGAACTGGTGAAGCACTACGTGCTGCACGATTTCGACGCCGAGGAGAAGCCGGAGCTGGAGAAGATGCTCGACACCATCGCGGAGAACTTCGCGCTGCTCTACGAGCGGGGTCACGAGCATTTCATGACCAAGGTGGCGCTCGCGCTGAACCCGCCGCCGCCGAAACCGCCGCGGGAAGAGACGGCAAAAGGGGATTGACGCTGCTGCCACTTCTCCACCCGTCACCCCGGCCTTGAGCCGGGGTCCATGGTCGGGCCTGGCGCGAGCGGCGAAATGGATCCCGGCTCAAGGCCGGGATGACGACCGAGTTGGTAGTTACATCGTGCGACGTCTGAAAGGCGTCGGTGAAGGAATAGAGCAATGGGTTTCAATTGCGGCATCGTCGGCCTGCCCAATGTCGGCAAGTCCACGCTCTTCAACGCGCTGACCTCGACCGCGGCGGCGCAGGCGGCGAACTACCCGTTCTGCACCATCGAGCCGAATGTCGGCCGCGTGGCGGTGCCGGATGACCGGCTGGAAAAGCTCTGCGCCATGGCGAAATCGGCGAAGATCATCCCCACCCAGCTCGAATTCGTCGACATCGCCGGCCTGGTGCGCGGCGCCAGCAAGGGCGAAGGGCTCGGCAACCAGTTCCTCGCCAACATCCGCGAGGTCGACGCCATCGTGCATGTGCTGCGGTGTTTTGAAGGCGAAGTGACTCACGTCGAGAACTCGGTCGACCCGATCCGCGACGCCGAGATCGTCGAGACCGAATTGATGCTGGCCGATCTCGAAAGCCTGGAAAAGCGCTTCGACGCCGCCGCCAAGAAGGCGAAGGGCGGCGACAAGGAAGCCAAGGCGCTGATGGACGTGATGGAGCCGTCCCTGCACGCTTTGCGCGACGGCAAGCCGGCCCGCACGGTCATAGCCAAGCTGTCGGCTGAGCAGAAGCCGGTCTTCAAGCAACTTGCGCTGATGACCGGCAAGCCGGTGCTCTATGTCTGCAACGTCGAGGAAGCAGCGGCGGCCGAGGGTAACGCGATGTCGCGCAAGGTCGCCGAACGCGCCAAGGCCGAGGGCGCCGTGTCGGTCGTGATCTCCGCCGCCATCGAGGCCGAGGTAGCGCAGCTGACCGACGAGGCGGAAAAGGCCGAGTTCCTGTCGAGCCTGGGCCTCAAGGAGACCGGCCTCGCCCGCGTCATCCGCGCCGGCTACGCGCTCTTGGACCTCATCACCTTCTTCACCGTCGGCCCCAAGGAGACCCGCGCCTGGACCGTCCGCCGCGGCGCCAGGGCGCCGGAGGCGGCCGGCGTCATCCACACCGATTTCGAGCGCGGCTTCATCCGCGCCGAGACCATCGCCTATGACGATTTCATCGCCTGCGGCGGCGAAGCCGGCGCCCGCGACGCTGGCAAGCTGCGCTCCGAAGGCAAGGACTACGTGGTGCAGGACGGCGACGTGCTGCATTTCCGGTTCAACGTCTAGGTAATTGCGCTCGGCCCATCGCTCCGCCATTACTGGTGGCTTGTCCATCCAGAGCGGATTGCTGCCATGTCGAGCGAAACCCGAGAGCACGAATCATTCCTCGCGCGCATCGCCGAGGCGACCGAGGTGGACCCGCGCCTGCTCGGACTGCTGATCGGCGGCTCGCATGTCAGCGGGACGACCGACCGCTTTTCCGATCTCGACTGCGTCTTGGTAGCGGACGATGCCGCCTATCGTGCCGTGCTGGATGACCGGCGCAGCCTTGCAGCGCGCTTCGGCCCCTTGCTGCATGCCTTTACTGGCGAACATGTGGGCGAACCGCGCCTGATGATCTGCCTGTATGAGCGCCCGACGCTGCATGTCGATTTCAAGGTCGTGACCCCGGCCATGCTGCGGGATCGCGTGGAAGATCCGAAGATCGTCTGGACACGCGACAGCCAAATCCAGGACGTGCTCGACAGTTCGACCGCACATTGGCCGCGCCAGGATCGGGAATGGTTTGAGGAGCGGTTCTGGATCTGGGCGCACTATGCCGCGATGAAAATCGGCCGCGGCGAGATCTTCGAGGCGCTCGACATGTTCGCCTTCCTCCGGCGCCGCGTCTTCGGGCCCCTCCTGGCGGAGCGCGCCGGCCTTCGCCAGTACGAGGTGCGCCGGATCGAGCAACTGATCCCGGACAGCGTTCCACTGCTGAGAGAGCTTAGCCCGTTGCCGGACCGCGCCGCCTGCGCTTTGGCCCTGGCGCGGACCATGGACGCCTATCTCGACCTGACGCGCGGTGCGGTGCCGGAGAATCGCAACCCCGCCGCCGAGACAGCGGTACGGCGCTATCTGGCTGAGGCAATGGCCTGACGAGGCGCCTTACCCTACGCCATCGCCGCCGCACGCACCCGATGCGGCACCAGCGCCGCGATGGCCGCGGCGCCTAGCGCCACGCCGAAGGAGCTGGCCCACAGCCAGCCATAGCCCCCGGTCAGATCGAACAGGTAGCCGCCCATGAAGGCGCCGGCGGCACCGCCGATGGAATGGCCGGCGGAGATCAGGCCCATTGCCGTGCCGACGCGTTCGCGCCCCAGGTGCCCGGCGGCGAGGCTCGCGGTCGGTGGCACGGTCGCGTAGTCGAAGATGCCGAACAGCACCGCGAACAGCCACAGGATCGAGGCATCCTGCGCCAGCGGCGGCAGCAGCAGGAACACGAGCGACCGGCCGAAATAGATCGTGGCCAGCAGCCAGGCGCGGTTCATCCGGTCGGTGAGCCAACCGGCGCCGATCATGGCCAGCGTGTTGACGCCCATCAATACGCCGAAGGCCAGCGCGCTCGGCGCCAGCGGAATGCCGCAGAACTGCGCATAGGGGACGAGATGCGTCTCAATCACCCCGGTCGTGGTGTAGCCGCAGATGAGGAAGCTCCAGAACAGGCCGTGGAAGACCGGGCGCCGGGCGAGATAGAAAAGACGTTGCGCGAAGCTTTCGCCACCGCCCTCCGCTACGCCGTGGCGCGGGGCCTGCGGCGCCGATCCGCGCAGCAGGAACCAGCTCAGGACCGCAAGCAGCGCGCAGCCCGCCGCCAGCGCCTCATAGCCCAGGCGCCAGCCACCGCCGGCCAGCAGCAGCCCCAGCAGCGGCACGAAGACGAACTGCCCCGCCGTGGAGCCGGAAGTGGCGATGCCGATGGCGAGGCCCTGGCGCGTCTCGAAGCTGCGCGCCACCGCGCTGCTCACCGCATGGGTGGCGACCATGCCGAAGCCCAGCGCGCCGAGGCCAAGGAAGCCGAGGATGAAGGCCGCCTCGCCTTGCATCAGCGCCTGGACCGCCGTGCTGGCCGCGACCAGCGCGAGGCCGCCGACCAGGATGGCGCGCGGTCCGCCGCGGTCGATGCCGAAGCCGACCAGCGGCGCCAGCGCCGCCATGCCGACGAGGGTCGCCGCCATCACGTTGGAGATGAAGCCGCGCGACCAGCCGAACTCGGCGATCCATTCCGGCATGGCGAGGCTGAGCATCGCCCGCGCCGAGAAAGCCAGGCCGAGCGCCAGGAAGCCGATGACGACGATGGCCCAGCGCAGATCGAGCCTCATGCGCGCTTCTCCAGATAGGCATTGCAAAGCTCGACCAGCCGCGCCCGGCCGAAACTCGGGTCGTGGCCGGCATGCACGATCTCCACGGGAAGCTCGCGCAGGCGTTTCATGGTGCGGATATAGGCCGGGATGTCGGCACCGTCGATCTCGTCCAGCAGCGGCCCGTCATAGAGCGCGTCGCCCGAGAACAGCGTGCCGGTCGCCTTCTCCCACAACCCGATGCTGCCCGGCGAATGCCCCGGCAGATGCAGGACCTCGAAATGCCGGTCGCCGAGATCGACCACGTCGCCCTCGGCGACGATCTCGGTCACGGCGGAATCCCGCGTGGCATAGGCCGCCATGTCGTAGGCAGCGTGCGGCAGGGCGGTGATCAAGTCACCCTCGATCGGATAACCGGCGGCCGCCAGCTTGCCGATCTCCTCCGCGCCAAGGACCGAAGCGAGCAGCGTGCCCCTGTCGCGCGGGCTGCGCAGCTCCTCGGCCTCCAGCGCATGCACCAGCGTATGGTCGAATTCGTGATGCCCGCCGATATGGTCCGTATGGGTATGCGTGGCGACTGCTGTCACCCTCTTGTCGAGCAGGTGCTTCGCCGCCTCGCGCAGGCTGCAGATGCCCATGCCGGTATCGATCATGAGGTCGCGGTCGCGCCCGCGCACATGCCAGATGTTGCAGCGCATGAGCGGGGTGACGTGCGGTTCCCACAACAGGGTGATATCGTCGCTGATCCTCTTGATCTCGAACCAGCGGTCGGCAATCGGCAGCATGATGGATCCGGTGACTGGAAATCTGCCCGGCGATGAGGCAACACTTTCAGGGTTTCGGCAATCGCGAAGCTCTAACGCATTGATTTAGAAAATCTAACGCATGAAACGGAAAATGCCTCCGCTCAACGCCTTGCGCGCCTTCGAGGCGAGCGCGCGCCTGCAGAGCGTGCAGCTGGCGGCGCGCGAGCTGAACGTGACGCCCAGCGCCGTAAGCCAGCAGGTCCACAACCTGGAGCGCTGGCTGGGTTTTCCGCTGCTGGAGCGCGGCGCCCGCAAGCTGGAGCCGACGGCCCAGGGCCGCGCCTATCAGGGCGCCCTTGCCGCCGCCTTCGAGCAGATCGGCGAGGCGACCGAATCGCTTTCCGCCGGGCGGCCGACGCAATCCATCTGCATCACCTGCACGCCCGGCTTTACCGTGCAATGGCTGGTGCCGCGCCTGCAGCATTTCCAGGACCAGCACCCGGAGATCGACGTGCGCATCGATGCCTCGACGCGGCTGGTCGATTTGCGGCGCGAGGATGTCGATCTCGGCATCCGCCACGGCCTCGGCCGCTATGCCGGGCTGGTGGCGGAGAAGCTGGTCGACGACGACCTGATCCCGGCGGCGAGCCCCGATCTGGTGCGCGGCCGCAACCGCCTGCGCACGCCGCAGGATTTGACCAGGCACGCGCTGCTGCATATCGAGACGCGCGACGATTGGCGCCTGTGGCTGCAGGCCCAGGGCGTGCCGATCGATTGGCGCCGCGGGCCGCTGCTGGTCGACACCGCCATCGGCATCCAGGCGGCAATCGCCAGCAAGGGCATCATCCTGGTGCGCCGCTCGCTCATCGCCGACGAACTGGCGGGCGGGCGGCTGGTGACCCCGCTGCCGCAGAGCCTCGCCACCGGCACCGCCTATTTCCTGGTCTACCCGCCCGAGCGGATGAGCTCCGCCCCCATCCGCGCCTTCCGCAACTGGCTGCTGAAGGAGGCGGGAAACGTTCGGGGCGCATGAAGTCCCCTCCCCCGAAACGGGGGAGGGTTAGGGAGGGGGCAGCCGCGCCACGGTGCTCAACAATCATCGCTCGCTGCCCCCGCCCCCTCCCTCCCCCTGAAGGGGGAGGGAGATGGAGCAGCGAGGCCGCTACACCTCGACCTTGAAGCCCAGATCGATCTCGCTCGCCGGCTTGCCGCCCATGGCCCAGTTCTCGCGCGGCGCCTCTTCCAGCACGATGCGGACATCGTTGGGATCGAGGTCGAGCGCCGCTTTGAGGTTGCGGACGATGGCGGCGTACATCTTGCGTTTCGCCTCCAGCGAGCGGCCCTGGAACAATTCGATGGTGACGATGGTGAAGCGGTCGGTGTGGCCCGGCACCAGCGGGAAATGCGCGTCGTCATAGGTCACCAGGCGATAGCAGCGGTCATCCTCGGGGATTTTGATTCCCTCGACCATGCCGGCCTGGATGGCGTCGAACAGCGCCTCGTGGCGGCCGTTCAGCCAATGGTTCCTGGTCTCGATCCTCACCTGCGGCATGCTCTGGTCCCCCGTTGCTTTCGCTGCGGCGATGGTCGACCATGCCGCTCCCCGAGGTCAAGCGAGACTCGCATATGCCGGATTCGACCGTCCCCATCGTCTGGGATTCCCATTCCTGCCTGCCGCTTGCCTCCGGCATCGACATGGGGGTGCTGCGCCGGCACCGGCAGGCCGGTTTCGACTATGTCTCGATCAATGTCGGCATGGACATGAACCCGCTCGACCAGGTGATGAAGACCATCGCCTGGTTCCGCCATTGGCTGGCACAGCACAGCGACGAGTTCGTCCAGGTCGAGCGCTTCGCCGACGTCGCCGCGGCGAAGGCATCCGGCAAGCTGGCGGTGAGCTTCGACCTCGAAGGTTCCACCATGCTGCTGGGCGACGCTGCGATGGTGGAGGTCTATCGCGACCTCGGCGTGCGGCAGATGCACCTGGTCTACAACCGCAACAACAGCGTCGGCGGCGGCTGCCACGACACCGACAGCGGCCTGACCGCCTTCGGCCGGGACGTCGTGCGCGCCATCAACCGCGCCGGCATCGTCATGGATTGCTCGCACAACGGCGAGCGCACCAGCCTCGACATCATTGAGGCCTCGGAGAGGCCGGTGGTCTTCAGCCACGCCAACGCCCGCGCTCTGGTCGACCATCCGCGCAACATCAGCGACCGCCAGATCGACGCCTGCGCCGCGACCGGCGGCGTCATCGGCATCAACGGCATCCGCCTGTTCCTGGAGGCGAAGGACGACTTCGCCGAGCCGATGGCGCGCCACATCGACTACATGGCGCAGCGCGTCGGGCCGGACCATGTCGGCCTCGGCATCGACATCTCCTTCGATCTCGGCATCGACGACCATCCGGCGGGCGAGGATCGCGGCTATTGGTGGCCGCTCGCCGGGCGCTATTCCTCCGCCGGCACCGGCAATGCGGGCCCGGAGGTGCTGCCGCGCATCGTCGAGCTTCTGCGCGCCAAGGGCTATGACCAAATCGCGATCGACAAGATCTGCGGCCTCAACTTCGCCCGCGTCGCGCGGGAGACGTGGCGGTAGCCAGGGATCAGGAATCAGGAGTCACGGCAGTCTGATTACTGATTCCTGATTCCTGATCCCTGCCTGCTACCCCGCGACGAACTCCAGCACCGCGCCGTTGGCTTCCGCCGCCGGTACCAGGCAGCCCTGCTTGGTCATCTGATAGGCAATTCCCTGCGCCGCCAGATGCGCCAGGCAGCGCGCCTTGTCGGCGACCAGGATCTTCATCGCCGCGACGAAGGGCAGCTCGGGCAATTGCGCAGGCAGGGCCCCGGGATAGAACTCCCGCAGCGCATCCGACGTCACGAAGCGCAGCGCGCCGTTGCCGCAGGCGACGGAGGTGAACCCGTCCGCCACCTTGATGTGCTCCGGGCCGAAGATCGGCAGATAAGCCATCGCCGCGTCGACCGGCGCGGCGCAGGCGATGGTGACCGAGATCAGCCGCAGCGCGCCGTTCGCATGCGCGAGCCAGTCCGGCCGGCGGATCAGCTCCGGCGACAGGTGATGCACGATGAAGCAGCTCACCGCCGGCGTCGCCTCGGGCGGCAGGAAGACCAGGCGGAACTCCGGCGTTACCGTGCCGGTCGGCAGCTCCAGGTCGCGTTTCAACTGCTTCGGCCCATCCGGCTTCAGCCCGGCTGCGGCCAGCGCGTCGCGGCAGGCATTGGCGTCATTGGTGGCGAAGGCGAGGCCAAGCAGCCCCTCGCGCGTCTCCAGCAGCTTGTCAAGGTTGTTGGTGAACTGGGCGGGATCGATGATGCCGAGCAGCTCGACATAGCCCTCCTCCAGCATCACGCAGTAGTTGCCGGTGCCCCAGCCGATATGGCGGCCGCGCGGCGTCACGCTGAAGCCGAGGCGCTGCCAGCTGCGCCGCGCCGCCTCCAGGTCGCGCACGCCGAGCAGCGTATGGTCGATGCCGGTGATGCCGCAGGCGTCGAGCGCCATGAACTGAGACCCTCAAATGAAAACCGCCGCCGAGCTTAGCCAACCCGGCGGCGGTCGTCACATCTTCTGTGGCAAACGGTCAGTGCAGGTGGGCCCACACCTTCCGCTTGGCGGCATAGGCGATGAGCGTGAAGATGACCAGGAACAGGATGGCCTTGATGCCCATCCGGTGCCGGTCGTCCAGGTTCGTCTCCGATGCCCAGCTCATGAAGGCGGCGATGTCCTCGGCCTGCTGGGCCAGGGGCGCCTCGGGGCTGTCGACCAGCGGCGGCGGCATGGCGATCTGGTGGCCCTTGAAGGCGTGGTTGTAGTACAGACCCTCGCCCAGGGTGACGCCCTCCGGCGGCGTTTCCTCGTAGCCGGTCATCAGGCTGTGGATGTAGTCGGCGCCCTCATAACCGAGGAAGCCGACGCCGGCGCGGGACTTGGCGATCAGGGTCAAATCCGGCGGCAGGGCGCCGTTGTTGGCGGCGCGCGCCGCCTGCTCGTTGGCGAAGGGCGCCTTGAAGCGGTCCGACGGCCGGCCGGCCCGCTCGAACATCTCGCCGGCGTCGTTGGGGCCGTCCATCACCTGGACCGCGGCGGCGATCTCCTTCACCTCGTCCTCGGTGTAGCCGATCTCCTGCAGGTCGCGATAGGCGAGCAGGTCCATCGAGTGACAGCCGGCGCAGACATTGGCGTAGATCTGATGCCCGCGCTTCAGCTGCGCCTGGTCATAGGTGCCGAAAAAGCCCTTGAAGCTCCAATGCCCGGCATGGACCTCGGAATGAGCGACCGGGTTGGCGATCACGATGGCGACGGCCGCCAGGCCGGCGAGAAGGGTCAACAGACCCAGGATGACGCGACTGGCGGACATTAGGCTTTCTCCATCGGCTTGGCGGCGGCGTGGGCTGCGGCGCGGCCGCCCCCCAGCACCGGCTTGCTGATCGACAGCGGCACCTGCTTCGGCGTCTCGAAGATCGAGAGCAGCGGCAGGATGATGAGGAAGTAGGCGAAGTAGTAGATCGTCGCCAACTGGCCGAGCCGCACGATCTTGATGCCGAAGGTGCCGCTGGCGAAGTTGACGCCCCACATCTCGCCCACCGCATTGAGCGCCGCCTCATGGCTCAACCCCGCCAGCGCCGCATAGCGCTCGGTGAAGGTGGCCGCGTCGACGATCTCGAAGGTGAACGGCGTCCAGTAGGCCTCCGGCGCATACTTGCCGCAGAACATCAGGATCACGCAATCGAAGACCAGGATCCAGAAGAACCACTTGAAGACCGGCCGGAAGGTGCCCGAGCGGACCGGCGAGCGGTCGAGCCAGGGCAGGAAGAACAGGATCACGATCGAGGCGCCCATGGCGATGACGCCCATCAGCTTGTCCGGGATTGAGCGCAGGATGGCGTAGAACGGCAGGTAGTACCATTCCGGCACGATGTGCTCCGGAGTCGAGAGCGGGTTGGCCGGGATGTAGTTGTCCGGATGGCCCAGCGCGTTCGGCGCCCAGAACACCCAGAAGGCGAAGAAGATGAAAAACACGCCGAGGCCGAACATGTCCTTCACCGTGTAGTACGGATGGAAGGGGATGGTGTCCTGCGGGCCCTTGGTGTCGATGCCGAGCGGATTGTTCGAGCCGAAGCGGTGCAGCGCGCCGATATGCAGCACCACTACGGCCAGGATCACGAAGGGCAGCAGGAAGTGCAGCACGAAGAGGCGGTTGAGCGTCGGGTTGTCGACCGAGAAGCCGCCCCACAGCAGGGTGACGATCGAATCGCCGACCCAGGGAATGGCCGAGAACAGGTTGGTGATGACGGTGGCGCCCCAGAAGCTCATCTGGCCCCAGGGCAGCACGTAGCCCATGAAGGCGGTCGCCATCATCAGCAGGTAGATGACCACGCCCAGCTGCCACAGCAACTCGCGCGGCGCCTTGTAGGATCCGTAATAGAGACCGCGGAAGATGTGGATGTACACGACGATGAAGAACATCGACGCGCCGTTCATGTGGATGTAGCGCAGCAGCCAGCCGTAGTTCACGTCGCGCATGATGCGTTCGACCGAATTGAAGGCATGGTCGACATGCGGCGTGTACTGCATCGCCAGGATCAGGCCGGTGGCGATCATCACCATCAGCATGACACCGGCGAGCGAGCCGAAATTCCACCAGTAGCTCAGGTTCTTCGGCGTCGGATACTCGTACGCCTCGTGATGCAGGTAGCTGAAGATCGGCAGACGATGGTCGATCCAGCGGATGACGGGGTTCTTGAAGACGGGAGCAGCCATGTTCGTTTCTCCTGCCTCAGCCGATCTTCACGAGGGTGTCGGATTCGAAGGTGTAGGTCGGCACCTCGAGATTGAGCGGCGCCGGGCCGCGGCGGATGCGCCCGGAGGTGTCGTATTCCGAGCCGTGGCACGGACAGAACCAGCCGCCATACTGGCCGCGCGGCTCCGCCGGCTTCTGGCCCTGGGGCACGCAGCCGAGATGCGTGCACACGCCGACCAGGATCAGCCATTCCGGCTTCTGCACCCGCACGTCGTCGGGCTGCGGGTCGCGCAAGGTGGCAAGATCGACCTCTTCGGCCTGCTTGATTTCCTCTTCGGTGCGGCGGCGGATGAAGACCGGCTTGCCGCGCCATTTCACGGTGACCGCCTGGCCCACCTCGATCGCGGAAAGATCCACTTCGACCGACGCCAGCGCGAGCACGTCCTTGGACGGGTTGAGGCTGTGGATCATCGGCCAGGCCACGGCGAGGGCGCCGAAGCCGGCCAGCGACGTGGTCATCAGATTGAGGAAATCGCGGCGGGTGCCGGATTCGGCCGGACCGCCATGCGTTGCTTGCGCCATTGCTTACATCCCTTATTCGGCGACCGCCCCGGAACCCGCGAAGCCCCGGATATCCTTGGTGGATTTCGCGGGTTCCGCGGCATGTCGGCCGCCTATTCGCTCTGAGGTCGCCGCCTTATATCACGCGCGTTAAGACCTGCCCCCCGGATCACATGCCGCGCGATTGCGACAAACCGCCGCAGCGCGAACGGGGTGCGGTCGAAGCGCCTGCAACTGGCTTCTCCCCGGCAGCCGGTATAATGGAAAAACCCTTGTTTTGCAAAGCGATCCACCATGCCGTGGATCGCCCCATAAAGGCCCCTCATGCGGCTCGCGCTCTATCAGCCCGACATCCCCCAGAACACCGGCGCCATGCTGCGCCTGGCGGCCTGTTTCGGCTTCGCGGTGGACGTCATCGAGCCCTGCGGTTTCGTCTTTGATGACAAGCGCCTACGCCGGGTCGGCATGGACTACCTCGACCGGGTCGAGCTCCGGCGGCACAGTTCCTGGACCGCCTACCAGGCCTGGCGGCGGGAAAGCGCCGGTCCGGACGGGCGGCTGATCCTGCTCAGCACCGGCGCCGCCCTGCCCTATGCCGAGGCCGCCTACCGCCCCGCCGATTCGCTGCTGGTCGGCCAGGAGAGCGCCGGGGTTCCGCCGGAGGTGCGGGATGCGGCCGATCTCGCCGTGCGGATTCCGATGCGGCCGGGTTTGAGATCGCTTAACGTCGCCATGGCGGCCGCCATCGTCGCCGGCGAAGCGATGCGACAGACGGGATTTCCAAGCTCATGACCGCCTACCCCGCCAACCACCAGGAGCAGGCGCGCGCCTGGTTCGAATCCCTGCGCAACCGAATCTGCGCCGCCTTCGAGCAGCTGGAGGACGAGCTGCGCGGCACCCGGCATCGCGACCTCCCCGCCGGCCGCTTCGCGCGCACGCCCTGGACGCGGCCCGATTCCTCCGGCGCCGAGGGCGGCGGCGGCACCATGGCGGTGATGCGCGGCCGCGTCTTCGAGAAGGTCGGCGTCAACGTCTCCACCGTGCACGGCACCTTCTCCGAGGAGTTCCGCAAGCAGATCCCCGGTGCTGCCGGCGATGGCAGGTTCTGGGCCAGCGGCATTTCGCTGGTCGCGCATATGCGTTCGCCGTTGGTGCCGGCGGTGCACATGAACACGCGCCACATCGTCACCAGCCAGTCCTGGTTCGGCGGCGGCGCCGATTTGACGCCGATGTATATGGACCGCCACGCCCAGGATGGCGCCGATTTCCACGCCGCGCTGAAGGCCGCCTGCGACAAATTCGATGCCGAGTACTATCCCCGCTACAAGAAGTGGTGCGACGAGTATTTCTATCTGCCGCACCGCCAGGAGCCGCGCGGCCTCGGCGGCATCTTCTACGACACGCTCAACACCGGCGACTGGGACAAGGATTTCGGCTTCACCCAGGCGGTAGGCGAGGCGTTCCTGGCGATCTATCCGGAGATCGTCCGCCGCCACATTGAGAAGGACTGGACCGACGAGGAGCGCCGCCACCAGCTGGTGCGCCGCGGCCGCTATGTCGAGTTCAACCTGCTCTACGACCGCGGCACGATCTTCGGCCTGAAGACCGGCGGCAACACCGACGCGATCCTGATGTCGCTCCCGCCGGAAGTGGTGTGGCCTTAGTGCTGCAGCCGCGGGCCCCACGTTCACGCGTCATGCCAAGGCTTGGCCTTGGCATCCACGAGTTTGCCTGCGATGAATAGGGCTTGCCCCTAGAAGCGCGAGGATGGTCGTGCCAAGCACGACCATGACGATTGAGTGTGCAGGGCGACTGAGAAGCCATAGCCGATGACCCACGCCGCCGACCTCGAACGCTCCTGGACCGCGAATGCCGCCAACTGGACGCGGGCGGTGCGCGATGGCCTCATCCCCAGCCGCAGGGCGGGCACGGACGCGGCGATCGTCGCGGCTATCGCCGCGCGCGCGCCGAAGCGGTTGCTCGATGTCGGCTGCGGCGAAGGCTGGCTGTGCCGGGAGGTGCGCGCGCGGACGGGTTGCGCCTGCGTCGGCATCGATTTCTCCGCCGATCTGGTGCGGGACGCGGCGGCGGCCGATCCCGCCGGCCGCTATCTGGTCCTGACTTATGGCGACCTGGTCGCCGGCAGGCACGATCTCGGCGGCGGCTTCGATGTCGCCGTCTTCAACTACGCGCTGTTCGAGGAGGATGTGGCGCCGATGCTCGCCGCCGCGCGCCGGCTGCTGGCGCCCGGCGGCGCGGTGATCATCCAGACGCTGCACCCCGACGCATTCCCGGAGGCGCGTGAAGGCTGGCGCGTCGAGGACTTCGCCGCCTTCGAGAACCAGGACTGGGTGCCGATGCCCTGGTACTATCGCACGGTCGATTCCTGGCACGAGACCGTCGCGCGCGCCGGCCTCGCCCTTGTCGAGGCTCGCGAGCCGACATCCGCGCAAGGCCGCGTGTTGTCGTTGCTGATGATCTGCGAGGCGGCGCAGCCATGAACGTTGCCAAGCTGTTCTGGCAGGACCCTTACCGCACGACGCTCGATACGAGAGTCGCGACGGTCGCCGGCAATGACGTGACTCTCTCCGAGACCATTTTCTACGCTTTCTCCGGCGGGCAGGAGAGCGATGCGGGCACCATCGGCGGACAACCGGTCCTGACGGCGCGAAAGGAAGGGCGCGACATCGTCTATGCGCTTGCCGAGGGTCACGGCCTGCGGCCGGGCGATCGGGTGACAATCGAGATTGACTGGGGACGGCGCTACCGGCTGATGCGCCTGCACCTTGCGGCCGAGATCATCCTGGAACTCGCCTACCAGAACCTGCCGGGCATCGAGAAGATCGGCGCCCACATCGCCGCGGACAAGGCGCGGATCGATTTCGCCTGGGAGCAGAACATCGCCAAACTCTTCCCACTGCTGCAGGAGAAGGCCGGCGCCCTTATCGCCGCCGACCATGCCATCGTCAGCGCCTTCAGCGACGAGGGCACTCAGCGCCGCTACTGGGAAATCGCCGGCTTCGCCCGCGTGCCCTGCGGCGGCACGCACCTCAAGCGCACCGGCGAAATCGGCTCGCTCACGCTGAAGCGGGTGAACATCGGCAAGGGCAAGGAGCGGATCGAGATTCGCGTCGGCGATTTGTCTGCGAGGTAGCCGCGCTGCAACTGCCCCCACCCAACCCTCCCCCTGAAGGTGGAGGGTGTTGCATCCCCTCCCCCGGAACGGGGGAGGGTTAGGGAGGGGGCAGCCACACGCTCGATGTCCGCTTATCCGTTCTCTGCCTTGTACGCCTGATACACCGCCCAGGCCGTCGCCAAGTCCTCGTGCCCGCCGCCGCCGGATTTGAACCAGGTGATCTCGTCGTCGAACAGGCGTTTCGGCTTTTCGCCGCGGGCGACCTGCTGCAGGTCGATGATCGCGCTTTCCTCCAGCACGCCGGATGCGATCGGCCGGGTCAGGTCGCCGGCAATCTCGATGGTGGTGAAGCGCGCATCGACATAGCGCCGCGCGGCGCGGCGGATGCACTCATCGTCGGCCTCGCGCATGTCGGGGCGATAGCCGCCGACCAGGTCGAGATGCGCGCCTTGCTTCAGCCAGGCGCCCTCGATCAGCGGGTCGGTCGCCATGGTCGCGCAGGAGATGACGTCGGCCTCTGCCACCGCTTGCGCCAGGTCATCGGCTGCGATGAACTCCACGTCGGGGAGCAACGCGCGCGATAATTCGATCGCGTGATCGAGCGGCGCCTGGCTGCGGTTCCACCACAACACCTTGCGGATCGGCCGGATGCTGCAATGCGCCTCCACCAGATGCGGCGCCAGCGCCCCCGCGCCGACCATGCACAGCACCGAGGCATCCTTGCGCGCCAACCAATCGGCGGCGGCGGCGGAATTGGCCGCCGTCTTGCGCAGGGTCAGCATCGCGCCGTCCATGCCGCACAAAGTCTCGCCGGTCTCGCCGTCGAACAGCAGATAAGCACCCTGCACGCTGGCCAGATTGCGCGCGGCATTGCCGGGAAAGACGTTGGCGATCTTGATGCCGAAGCAGCGGCCGAACTGCCAGGCCGGCAGCATCAGCCAATCATTTTGTCCGCTGGCGTTCTGCCCGCCCTCCTTCAGCGGCTGCGACAGCAGCAGGCGCTCGACCAGATCGGTGCCGTCGCGGTTCATCGTCTGGATCGCCGGCACCAGGTCGGCGAACTCGCCGCAATGCCGGACGCTCTCCGCGCCGAGCCACAGCATCCTTACACCGCCATCCCGGCGCGGCGGCCGTCATAGAGCGCCGCCGCCGCGTGACGCGCGGCGATGCAATCGCCGATGCTGACAACGTCGATGCCCTTCGCCTGCAGCTCGCGCGTCAGCGTGTCGTTGGCGACGTTGGTCAGCGCGGTCACCACGTCGTCCGCTTCGATGACCGTCTCGCTGCCGTCGAGCAGGCTGACGATCTTCGCCTTGCCGTCCTTCCAGTCCGCCAGCGCCGATTCGACCCGGAACCTGGCGCCCAATTTGGCGAGCCGCGCGCGCAGCGGCCCTTCGACGGCGGTGCGGGTCAGCTCCTTCGCCACCATCGGGTCGGGCGTGACGATGGTGACCTGGTGCCCCGCCTCGGCCAGATGCCAGGCGGTGCCGGCGCCCTTCCAGTTGCCGCCTTCGTCGAGCACGATCACCCGCTTGCCGAGCCGCGCCTCGCGCGCCATCACCGCCTCGGCGGAATGGACGCGCGGCCCGCGCAGGGCGGCATCGGCGATCTCGCTCAGCCAGTAGCGCTGGGTCGGCGCTTCGGTCGGCGCGGAGCCAGTGGCGAGGATCACCGCATCGTAGTACTGCGCCGCGATGTCGTGCGCCTCGACATAGGTGTTGCGCTTGACCTCGACCTGCAGCTTCTCCAGCTGGCCTTCGAGCCAGTCGAGGAAATCGGTGATCTGCGCCCGGCGCGGCTGCAATCCGGCGAGGCGGAACTGGCCGCCGAGCTTGTCGGAGGCCTCCGCCAGCGTCACGCGATGGCCGCGCTCGGCCGCGACGCGCGCGGCTTCCAGCCCGGCGGGTCCGCCACCCACCACGAGTACTCGCTTCGGTTTGGGCGCCGGCGCGAAGCGGTCGCCGCCCCATTCGAACTCGCGGCCCGCCGATGGATTGATCAGGCAGGAAATGTGATAGTCGCGCGAGCGCCGGCCCCAGCACATCTGGTTGCAGGAGAGGCAGGGACGGATGTCGGCGGCGCGCTCCGCCTTCGCCTTGTTGACCCAATGCGGATCGGCGATCTGCCCGCGCACGATCGACACCGTGTCGGCCTGGCCCGAGGCGATCAGGTAGTTGGCGTTGTCCGGCGTGCGGATGTGGCTCTCCGCCTGGATGCGCAGGTTCTTCGCCACCTTTTTCATCGCCTCGGCATAGGGTGCGCCGAGCTTGTCCTCGTAGATCGCCGGCGGAATGATCTTGGTGAAATCGAAATAGCTGCCGGTGCCGATGGTGACGTAGTCGCAGAGGTGATGCCGGTCGAGCCAGGCGACGACCTCCTGCAGCATCTCGACCGATTGCACGTCGGGGCGCGAGGCATCGATGCTGACCGCCATGCCGATGACGAAATCCTCGCCGCAGGCCCTGCGGATCGCGGTCAGCACCTCGTCGGAGAAGCGCATGCGGTTTTCGAAGCCGCCGCCGTATCTGTCGTCGCGCCGGTTGGTGACCGGCGACCAGAACTGCTCGATGAGGGCGTTATAGGCGGCCATCAGTTCGCAACCGTCATAGCCGCAGGCCTTGGCGCGGGCGGCGCAGCGGGCGAAGGCGGCGACGATCTCGTCGATCTCTCCTTGCGTCATCGCGTGGCTGCCGTCGGAATCGTGCATCGAGGGCAGGCCGGAGGGCGACCAGTTGTAGCTGAGCGAGTTGTCCCAATCGCCATGGGCGCCGACATGATAGAGCTGCTGCAGGATGTGCGCGCCCTCCGCATGCACGGCCTCGGTGATGCGCCGGAAATGCGGGATGACGCTGTCGTCGTCGGCGCGGAAATTGCCGCGGGTGAGGACAGCGGTGCGATGGATCGGCACCGGCTCCACCACGATCATCGCCGCCCCGCCCAGCGCGCGTTCGCGGTAATAGCCGAGATGGCGCTCGCCCGGCAGGCCGTCGACGCTCATGTTCGCCGTATGGGCGCCGAACACGATGCGGTTGCGCAGGGTGAGATGCCGCAACTGGAGCGGCTGGAATATCGCCGAATGCGGATGCATGCCGTCCCTCCCAGTACCGCGCGAGCTTAGCGCGGGCCGGGTGGCGGCGTTAGCACGTCAGCGACGGCGCATCGTCCCCAGAGCGGCGCGGGCGAAGCGGTTGACCTGCGTCGCCGGCAGATCCTCCGGCTGGTAGTGCGGCGCCACCACGGAGAGCAGCATGTCGACATGCAGGCCGTCGCTGGCGAGCGGGCAGACCAGGGCCTCGAAGCTGAGGTTGCGGCCATTGGCGGGGGTGAAGCGGCGCTGGGCATGGACCGGCCGGCCGGTGGCAATGGCGGCCGAGGCCGCGTCATCCTCGGCCGAGCCGAGATCGATCATCTCGCCGGTGGCGTCGTGCCCCATGATTTCGACATGCAGGCTGCCGACCACGCGATAGCGCAGCCGCTCGGCGCCGCCAGAGACGTTGCGCGTCACCTCGATCAGGCTCAACGCCGGCAAGGCGCCGGGCAAGGCGTCGGCGAGATCGACGGGGTCGATATCCGCGCGGGACGGCAAGCCGCCCCGCGCCGCCGCTTTCGCCTGCCAATAGGCGAAGACCCGGCGCAGCAGTGGGTGGGTAACCTGGTCTTCCCGTTCGATGATCAGCGAGTCACGTACCATGGACCATATTCCTGGATCGGATAGTTAACCGAGGGGTCAACTTGTTTCCGTCCCTGGCAATATGGTGTGAGCCGGCTCCCCAGTGCAGTGACCCGTCTCACAACAAAGCGTGTATCAGCCCTGCGCCAGGCTTCTGGCCAGCGTGCTCGCCTGCGCCAGGCATTGGCCGTGATCCGGCTGGAAGTCCTTGGAAATCCACCATTCTTCGACCTGACGCAGGATCTCGCCGACGCGCGGGCCCTTGGGCACGCCGAGCCGCAGCAAGTCCGACCCGGCCATCGGGAAGCGCGGCCTGGGCCAGCCGAGAATGACCGCCAGGGCCGCCGCGGCCGCCTGGTCATCCGCATCCGGCCAGTCCAGCAGCAGGCGGTCGAGCGCGCCGTCATTGCCCCAGCGATAGACCTGCCGCCGCACGGCTCCGGGTGTCGCCACGTCGAAAGGCGCGCGCGGCGCATCGAGCGCGATCACCCGCTCGCTCTCCGCCCGCGAGAGCCGCAACACCTCGGCCACCTGCGGGCCGCACCCGGTCATGGTCAGGGCCGCCAGGCGGCGGATCGCGTCGGACCCCAGGCCGTGGCGCAGTTCGAGCGCCGCCACCGCGCGCAGCCGGTCGAGGCTGGTCGCCCAGGGCAGGAAATGCTGCACGATGCCGAGCGAGAGCATCTCGCCCCACACCTCCGGCCCGCGCCGCGCGGTCAGCAGGCGCAGGGTCTCCTCCCGCAGCCTTTCGCCGGAGAGCGTCTTGAGATTGGGCGCCAGCTCTTTCGCCGCGGCGATCGCCGCAGGATCGAAGCCATCGCTCGCGTAGTCGGCGTGAAAGCGGAAGAAGCGCAGCAGGCGCAGGTAGTCCTCGGTGATGCGCTGCGTCGCCTCGCCGACGAAGCGCACGCGCCCCACCGCCAGATCGGCCAAGCCGCCGAAATAGTCGTGCACCTTGCCGTCGGCATCGGCGGAGAGGGCATTGATGGTGAGGTCGCGCCGCGCCGCGTCGGCCTGCCAATCATCGGTGAAGGCGACCTTCGCCCGCCTGCCGTCGGTTTCGAGGTCCAGGCGCAGGGTCGTCACCTCGACGCCCTTGCCCTGCGCAACCGCGGTGATGGTGCCGTGCACGATGCCGGTCGGCACCGCCTTGAGCCCGGCCTGCTCCAGGAGTTCTGTCACCCGCTGCGGCGACATCGGCGTGCAGATGTCGATGTCGCGGATCGGCCGGCCGATCAGCGCGTCGCGCACGCACCCACCCACGAAACGCGCCTGGCCGCCTGCAGCGGTGAGCGCCCGCATGACGTCGGCGGCGGGCCCCTCGGTCATCCAGGGCTGCGGCAGGCGGTGGAGATCCGGTTGCGGGGCCATCAGGGCTTATACCCGGTTTCGCCCGCCGCCAGCACCTCCACGAGGTTGTTGAGCATGCCCGCGGTGGCGCCCCAGATGTAATGCTCGCCCCAGGGAAAGGCGTAGAAGAAGCGCTGGCGGCCCTGGAACAACCGGCTCTCCAGCTTGCGACTGCCGGGCTCGAGAAAAAAGGCCAGTGGCACCTCGAACACCTCCGCCACCTCGAACGGATCGGGCCGGTAGGCTTCCGGCGGCGCGACGAAGCCGACGCAGGGCGTCACCTCGAAGCCGGTGCGCGTGACATAGGTATCGAGCCGGCCGATCATCTCGACCCGGGCCTGCGGCAGGCCGACCTCCTCCTCCGCCTCGCGCAGGGCGGCGGCGGCGGCATCGGCATCGGTGGGGTCGATGCGGCCGCCGGGAAAGCTGATCTGCCCGGCATGGTCGGTCAGATGCGGCGTGCGCTTGGTGAGCAGGATGTGCATGCCTTCGGGCCGCTCAACCAGGCCAACCAGAACGGCCGCTGGAACCAGGCGCGTCTCCGCCGCGGGCTTCAGGTCGGGGTTGAGGTCGTCATCGCCGCGGCGTGGCAGCGGTACCAGGGAGCCCGAAATCGCCGCGCCGCCGACCGGTGCCGCACGCCGTCCGGGCGACGGGGCCAAGGCGAAGCGCTGGCTGATGAGGGTGCGTTGCATCAATGCGCCGTACCTTGTTCCGGCGCCGCGTCGAATTCCGCGATCTGGCCGAGCAGGAAGAACTGGCCCCGGCTCCATACTCCGAGCTGGTCGACACCATCCAGCTTGCGCACCTCGCCCAGCTCTACCAGGTGATAGAAGACGGGCCGCAGGATCAGCGCCTCGAGGCCCGGACGGATCAGCACATAGGGCCTCGGCTCGCCATCCGGTCCGCGATGGGCGACGCGGATCGGATGGTCGCAATCGGCGATCACAAATTCGTCAAGATTGGTGCGGAAGGTGAGCTCCTGGTTCGTGCCGTTGCCGGTCGCCGTCACCTCGACGGCGGTGAAGGGCGCGTCGTCGACCTGGATGCGGCCGCGCTCGACCGGCGTCACCAGCCAGTATTCGCCGGATTCGCGCCGCAACACGCTGGAGAAGAGCTTGACCAGGGGTTTCCGGTTGATCGGCGAGCCGCGATAGAACCAGGTCCCGTCCCGGGCGATGCGCATGTCGAAATCCCCGCAACGGGGCAGATCGGCGAATTCCGGGGCGGACTCTGGGTTGGACATCGGTGTCGTTAACAGTTTACGCTCATAAGCATATTACGAGAGCTGTCCTGAGAGGTGAAGGTAGCCATGACTGAAGGTCAGATATTCGCGACTTCCCAAGGACCTAGCGGCAATCCCGCTCCCGGCGACCTGGCCGGTGTGATCGAAAGCCTGAGCCAGCGCATCGAGACCGTCCGCCGCCAGCTGGGCCAGGTCATTTTCGGCCAGGAGCAGACGGTCGAGCAGGCGTTGATCTCCATCCTCTCAGGGGGCCATGTGCTGCTGATCGGGGTGCCCGGCCTCGCCAAGACCAAGCTGGTGGATTCGCTCGGCACAGTGCTCGGGCTCGATGCCAATCGCGTGCAATGCACACCCGATTTGATGCCGGCCGACATCGTCGGCTCGGAGGTTCTCGAAGAAGGCGAATCCGGGCGCCGCTCCTTCCGCTTCATCAAGGGTCCGGTGTTCTGCCAGCTGCTGATGGCCGACGAAATCAACCGTGCCAGCCCGCGCACCCAATCGGCGCTGCTGCAGGCGATGCAGGAGCGCAAGGTTTCCGTCGCCGGCCACACCTATGCCTTGCCCGAGCCATTCCATGTGCTGGCCACGCAGAACCCGCTGGAGCAGGAAGGCACCTATCCGCTGCCCGAGGCGCAGCTCGACCGCTTCCTGCTGCAGATCGACGTCGATTATCCCACGCCGGAGGCCGAGCGGCAGATGCTGATCGTCACCACCGGATCGAGCGAAGCGGGCCTCACGCGCGTCCTCTCCTCGGAGGATGTGATGGCGGCCCAGCGCCTCGTCCGCCGCATGCCGGTCGGTGAAAAGGTGGTGGACGCGATCCTGAAAATGGTGCGCGCCGGTCGCCCGGAACTGACGGGGATCAAGGCCGTGAAGGACGGCCTCGCCTGGGGCCCCGGCCCCCGCGCCGGCCAGGCGCTGATGCTGGCGACGCGCGCTCGCGCGCTGATCCAGGGCCGCTTCAGCCCGTCGATCGACGACGTGGTGGCGCTGGCGCATCCGGTGCTGCGGCACCGCATCGCGCTCACCTACGGCGCCCGCGCCGAGGGTGCGACACCCAGGGCAATCATCGATCGCCTGATCGCCGAGATCGGCTAGAGCACGAGGATCTTCGAACCCGCATGGCGCAGCCAGCGTTCGAGAAGGCCAGATACGAGGCGGCGGAGATCGCCGAGCGCGTGCCGGCTTTGCTGTTGGCGGCACAGCGCATCGCCGCGACCATCGAGCAGGGCGTGCACGGCCGCCGCCGGGTGGGGCGCGGCGAGGCGTTCTGGCAGTTCCGGCAATACTATCCCGGCGACGAGATTCGCCGCCTCGACTGGCGGCAATCGGCCAAGTCCGATCGGCTGTTCCTGCGGCAGATGGAATGGTCGGCCTCGCAGACGGCGTTCCTGTGGTGCGACGTCTCCGCCTCGATGCGATTCAACAGCCGGCGCGATCTGTCGACCAAGCTCGAGCGCGCCCAGATCCTGACTCTTGCGCTTGCCGGCGCGATGTCGCGCGCGGGCGAGCGCGTCGCCCTGCTCGGCTCCGGCGACCGGCCCAGCGCCGGGCGCTTTGTCCTGGAGGCGATCGCCCATCGACTCGCTTATCTCTCGGCCCAGGCCGAGCCCAGCGCCGAGGAGAAATTCTCGCTGCCGCCGGTCGCCGCCATCCCCGCCAATGCCCATGTCATCCTGGTCAGCGATTTCCTCGCCCCGATCGCGGAACTGCGCGCCGCGGTCAACCGTTTCGCCGGCAAGCCCTGCCGCGGCCACATGATCCAGGTGCTCGATCCGGCCGAACTTGATCTGCCGTATAATGGGCGCGTCCGCTTCGAGGGCGTCGAGGGCGAAGGCGAATTGCTGATGAGCCGCGCCGAGAACATCCGCGACGAGTATCGCGCCGCGCTTGAGCGCCACTGGGAGGGTCTGAAGAGCCTCAGCCAGTCGGCCGGCTGGAGCCTGTCGCGCCATGTCACCGATCAATCGGCGGCGAAGTCGCTGCTCGAGGCCTATCAGTGGCTCTCGGCGGATCGCCGCCCGACCATTCAGCAATAGGCGGGCAAGCGGCGCATGACGGCCTCCATGCTCACCCTCGGCAGTCTGACCTTCGCTGCGCCCTGGCTGCTGGCGGCGCTGCTGGCCCTGCCGATCCTGTGGTGGCTGCTGCGCCTGACCCCGCCCAGCCCGCGCCGCATTCAGTTTCCGCCGATCCGCCTGCTGCTGCTCCTGCGGCCGAAGGAGGAGACGCCGCATAGGACGCCCTGGTGGCTGATCCTGCTGCGCCTCGCCATCGCCGGGCTGATCATCGCCGGCCTGGCGCAGCCCTTGTGGAACGCCGATTTCGGCTTCCCGCGTTCCGGCCCCGTGATGATCGTGCTCGATGACGGCTGGGCCGCCGCGCATGGCTGGGGCGAGCGCCAGGAGGCGGCGCGCAAGCTGATCGAGCGGGCGGCGCGCAACGGCCGGCAAGTCATCCTCGTTACCACTGCGCCGCAGAGCGGCACCGCCGCCTTCGCCCTGGCGCCGATCCCCGCGGAAGCCGCGGCGGCGCAGCTGGAGGCGCTGACGCCTTCGCCCTGGCCCGGCGACCGCGCCGCGACGGCACAGCGCCTCGCCGGAGCCGGCCTCCCGGAAGATCTCAACACCTTCTGGATCGCCGACGGCATCGGCGGCGCCACCGTCGCCGCCGACCGGAGCCTGAGCGACACGCTGCAGCAGCTGGGCGCGCTCGACGTCATGGGCCTCGGCCTCGATTTGCCACAGCTGATGCTGGCGCCGGAGCGCGACGCCGCCGGCCTATGGGCACGCGTGGCCCGGGCGGAAATCGGCATCGCCCAGCCGGTGCGGCTGCGCGCGCTCGATCGCGACGGACGCACGCTCGGCCTGTCCGAGGGCCTGTTCCGCGCCGACGAGCGCGTCGCCCGCATCAAGCTCGACTTGCCGATCGAACTCGCCAACCGGGTCAGCCGCATCGCCCTGGAGAATGGCGGCACCGCCGGCTCGCTCGCTTTGCTCGACGATGGCGGCGGGCGCAAGCCGGTCGGCCTCGCCAGCGACAATCCGACCCTCGGCCGCCAGCCGATGATCGGCGAGCTCTATTTCGTGGAGCGCGCCCTCGCCCCCAATCACGACGTCCGCGCCGACCGGCTGCAGACCCTGCTGCGCCAGGAGCTGGCGCTGATCGTGATCACCGATCAGACCAATTTCGCGGAAGGCGACCGCCAAGGCCTGGCCGACTGGGTGGAGCGCGGCGGCATGGTGGTGCGTTTCGCCGGCGAGCGCCTGGCGAACGAGCCGGAAGACGATTTGCTGCCGGTGCGCCTGCGCAAGGGCGACCGTACCCTGGGCGGCGCGCTCTCCTGGACCGAGCCGGCGAAGCTGGCGAAGTTCCCGACGTCCTCGCCCTTCGCGGGGCTCGAGGTGCCAGCCGACGTGGTGATCAACCGTCAGGTCCTGGCCGAACCCGACATCGATCTCGGCAACAAGACCTGGGCGCGGCTGACCGACGGCACGCCGCTGGTCACCGGTACGCGCCGGGGCAAGGGCTTCGAGGTGCTGTTCCATGTCGGCAGCAACGCCGATTGGTCCAACCTGCCGATCTCCGGCCTGTTCGTGGAGATGCTGGACCGCCTGGTCGCCACCGCCTCCGGCCTCGATGCCAATGCCGAGGAAAGTCGCCCGCTGGCGCCGGCGCAGAGCCTAAACGCCTTCGGCCAGCTGGTGCCGCCGCTGCCCTCGGCCATCGCCATCGCCGCCAAGGACGTGGCGACGGCACAGGCCGGCCCGCAGCATCCGCCCGGCTTCTACGGCCCGGACGGCCAGCGCCTGGCGTTGAACCTCGCCTCGGCGCAACGGGAGTTCGCGCCACTGACCATCCCCGCCCGGCAACTGGCCGCCGATCGCACTTTCGACCTGGCGCCGAGCCTGTTCGTCCTCGCCTTCCTGCTGCTGATCGCCGATCTGGTGATCGCACTGCTGCTGCGGGGCCTGCTCCGACGGCGCGCGATCGCCACCGCGAGTGCCGTCGGCATCGCCCTGTTCCTCGCCCTGCCGCGCGAGAGCGAGGCGCAGCAGATCCCCGACCAGGACGTGCTGGCAGCGATCGAGACCACGCATCTGGGATATGTGCGCACCGGCGTGCCGCAGGTCGACGCCACCAGCCGGGCCGGCCTGTTCGGGCTGAGCCAGATGCTGCTGCGCCGCACCTCGGTCGATGTGGGCGAGCCGGTCGGCGTCGATCTCGAGGCCGACGAGCTGACCTTCTACCCGCTGCTCTATTGGCCGGTCACCGCGGGGCAGCGCACGCCCTCGCCGGAGGCGATCGACAAGCTCAACCGCTATCTCGCCGTCGGCGGCATGATCTTCTTCGACACCGCCGACCAGAATCTGGTCGGCCTCGGCAGCGGCGGCATCGGCCCCGGCGCGCAGCGGCTGATGGAGCTGACGCCGGGCCTCGACGTGCCACGGCTGATGCCGATCCCCCCGGATCACGTGCTGACCAAGTCGTTCTACCTGCTGCGCGACTTCCCGGGCCGCTGGATCGGCGGCAGCATCTGGGTGGAAACGCCGCGCGGCCGCGTCAATGACGGCGTCTCGGGCATCCTGGTCGGGAGCAACGATTATGCCGGCGCCTGGGCCACCGACGATCTCGGCCAGCCGCTCTTCCCGGTGACGCCGGGCGGCGAGCGTCAGCGCGAGCTGGCGTTCCGGTTCGGCGTCAACATGGTGATGTATGCACTCACCGGCAACTACAAATCGGATCAGGTGCATGTGCCGGCGATCCTCGAAAGACTGGGGCAGTAGTCGATGATCCGCGACGCATATTCCATCGCTTTCGACCCGCTGCTGCCCTGGTGGCTGATCGCGGCGCTTGTGCTGCCGTTCGCCTTGCTCGTCGCCTACGCGCTGCTGCGCCGCGCGCGCGGCGGATTGCTGCGCCTGCTGGCCGGCGCGGCTCTGACCGCGATCCTGCTCAATCCCTCCCTGGTGCAGGAGCAGCGCGCTTACCAGAAGGACATCGCGCTGGTCGTGGTCGATCGTTCACCCAGCCAGAAGCTGGAAAACCGTACCGCCGAGGCCGATGCGACGGTCGCCGAGCTGCGCCGGGTCGCGGAAACCTCCGAGGACCTGGACCTGCGCGTGGTCGAGACCGCCGGCGGAATTGATCACGCCGAGAAGGGCACGCAGATCTTCGATGCCGCGCGCGAGGCGCTCGCCGACATCCCGCGCCAGCGTCTGGCCGGGCTGGTGGTGGTCGGCGACGGCCAGGTCCACGACGTTCCCGCCGCAGCGCGCGAGCTGGGCATCACGGCGCCGGTCCATCTGGCGCTGACCGGCGACCCCGCCGGGCGCGACCGCCGCATCCTGGTGAGCCAGGCGCCGACCTTCGGCCTGGTGGGCAAGACGGTCGATGTCACCTTTCAGGTCGACGACCTGGGCAGCGCGCCGCAGGGCACCGCCGATGTGCTGATACGCCGCGACGGCGAGGAAGTGGCACGCATCGCGGCACTGGTCGGCCGGCCGCAGAATGTGCCGCTCGAGATCGCGCATGGCGGCCAGACCGTGTTCGAGATCGAGGTCGCGAAAGCCGCCGAGGAGCTGACGCTGGCCAACAACGCCGCGGTCTTCGCGGTCAGCGGCGTGCGCGACCGGCTGAAGGTGCTGCTGATCTCCGGCGAGCCTTATCCGGGCGAGCGCACCTGGCGCAACCTGCTGAAATCCGACCCCTCGGTCGAACTCATCCACTTCACCATCCTGCGGCCGCCCAACAAGCAGGACGCGACGCCGATCAACGAGCTGGCGCTGATCGCCTTTCCGGTCGACGAGCTGTTCGATATCAAGCTCAAGGAATTCGACCTGATCATCTTCGACCGGTTCCAGCATCTCGGCATCCTGCCGGACGAGTATTTCCAGCACATCGTCGACTACGTGCAGGAAGGCGGCGCCGTCTTCGAATCGGCGGGGCCGAGCTCGGCCGGCCAGTTCAGCCTCTACCAGACGCCGCTGCAGCAGATTTTCGCCGCGGCACCCACCGGCGAGATCCGCACCCAGGGCTTCCAGCCCCAGGTGACTCCGGTCGGTCTGCGCCATCCGGTCACCGCCGATCTGCTGCCGATCGGTGACGAGCGCCCGCATTGGGGCCGCTGGTTCCGCCAGATGCCGGCCAGCACCGCGCGCGGCACCACGGTGATGAGCGGCGCGGACGGCTTGCCGCTGCTGATCCTGGACCGCGTCGGCAAGGGCCGTGTGGCGCAGCTCTTCTCCGACCAGTTGTGGCTGTGGTCGAAGGGCTTCGAGGGCGGCGGGCCGCATGCCGAGCTGATCCGCCGCATCGGGCACTGGCTGATGCAGGAGCCGGATTTGGAGGAAGAGGACCTGCGCGCGACGGTGATCGACGGCAAGCTGGAAGTGCGCCAGCAGAGCCTGACGGCGCAGACCGGCGAGGTGACCATCACCCGCCCCGACGGCACGGAGGTGAAGCTGAAGCTCGCCGATGACGGCCGCGGCCGCGCCACGGGTTCCATCGCCGCATCCGAACAGGGGCTCTACAAGGTCAGCGACGGCACGCGCCAGGCCTTTGCCGCCTCGGGCGCGCTCAATTCCAAGGAATGGTCCGACCCGCGCGCCAGCGCCCAGCCGCTGCAGGCCCTGATCGAGGAGACCGGCGGCGGCGTGCAGGCGATCAGCACCCAGGGCCAGCCCAACTGGCGCCGCATGCCGGCCGAGAGCGCGATGGCGGGCACCAACTGGCTGGGCCTGCGGCAGAACGATGACTACACCGTCACCGGCGTCCGCAACACGCCGCTGCTGCCGGCCTGGGTCGCCCTGCTGATGACGCTGGCGCTGGTGATGCTGGCGTGGCGGCGGGAGAGCAAGTAGCGCAATCACCATCCGCGGCGTGCGCAAAGAAAGGGGCGCGCGCAAAGAAAAACGGCCCCGCCTGAGCGGGGCCGTTTGCACTTGAACGCGCGCGGCGATGAATCAGCCGGCGACCAGCGCGTCGTATTCCTTGAGCAGGTTCTGCGCTTCTTCGCTTTCGCAGCCCGGATTCCAGGCCAGCTCGCGGGCGCTGGTCTTCGCGTTCTCGATCAGCGTCAGGCGCTCGCCGCCGCCGATCTCGTGATTGACCGCCGCGTCGATCTTCATGCCGAGCGTCCGCCAGGTCTCACGATCATGACTCACTTCCCGGCAGATCTCCGCCAGGCGCACGGCCTCGTGCAATTGGGTCCACTTTGCGGCCATATCTTGAGCGACCGCAGCGCCGGCGCTGCCGGCCATCCCGGCCACCAAGGCCGCCGCCAGGAGCTTGCGGGAGAACTTCGCTTTGGACATTTTTGCCATCCCTTCTGGTACTTGGTTGTCCGAACTAGGGTTTTTGCGAAAACCGGGCCTAGTCTCCGGCGGCCGGGTCCGGTTTGCAACCTATTTTTTGGTCGTTCCAGACCCGGGAATCGGTCATTGATGGCTGCTGGCGAGGCGTTCTAAGCGCTTGGGGAAACGGGGAACTTTGGCGCGCGAGCCGTCCCGCCGACGCGCCAGCAACGGGAGCAGCAACGTGCATGCGACAACACGGTTCCGCGGCCTGATCGACGCCGATGAGATATTGGTGCTGCCGGGCATTTTTGACGCACTCTCGGCGCGTCTTGCTGAACTCGCCGGTTTCCAGGCCGTGGTCGGCGGCGGCTATGCCGCGACGGCGAGCCTGATCGGGGCGCCGGATATCGGCCAGCTGGGCATGACCGAGATGGCCGACCATTACGCCCGCTTATGCGACTCTGTGGGGATCCCAATACTGGCCGATGCCGATACCGGTTTCGGCGATGCGGTCAACGTCGCCCGCACCATGCGCGCCTATGAGCGGGCCGGAGTCGCCGCCCTGATCCTCGAGGACCAGGTGGCGCCGAAGCGTTGCGGCCACATGGACGGCAAGCGGGTCATCCCGGTGGCCGACATGATCGCCAAGATCAAGGCGGCGCTGGACGCGCGGCGGGATGCCGATTTGATGGTGGTGGCGCGCACCGACGCCCGGGCGATCGAGGGGCTGGAGGCGGCGGTCGAGCGCGCCCAGCTCTATCGCGCCGCCGGGGCCGACATGATCTTCGTCGAGGCGCCGCTCAGCATCGACGAGATGGCCTATATCTGTTCCGCGATCGAGGCGCCGTGCCTCGCCAACAATGTCGAGGGCGGCAAGACGCCGATCCAGAGCGCGCGGCGCCTGGAGGAGATCGGCTACGCCGCCGTCGCCTTCCCGGTTTCCGCCGCCTATGTCGCGGCCAAGGCGCTGCACGGTTTCTTCGCCGCCTTGCGCGAAACCGGCGACAGCCGGGACATGGCCGATCGGATGCTGAGCTTCACGGCCTTCCACGATGTGGTCGGCCTGCCGCGCCTGCGCGAGCAGGAGCGCGCCTGCGACGCCTTCGCCCGCGACCTGCTGGAGCGCGCGGCAGAGCCGGACGACGAGGGTTAGCCTCCCGCCGCGCCGCCTTCGGCCCGCAACGCGACCTTGTTCCAGTCGGGAATGCGGTGCTGCGCGTTGCCGTCATAGACCTCGATGGCGACGAAGCTGCCGGCCGGGTCCGCGCCGCGCCAGAGCGGCAGGATGGCGTATTCGTAAAGGGCGACGAATTCACCATCGTGCCCCTTCACATGGGCATCGCCGATGACCGGCTGGCGCAGCCGGTGAAGCTGCCGGTAGCAGCCCTCCCAATCGGTGTCGTCGCGCTCTTCCGTCGCCAGTTCGTCCAGATAGCGGTTGGAGAAATCGTAGCGCGAATACTCCGCCACCCGGGTGCCGACCAGCTTGTAAAGGACTCTGAACGGCTTGGTCTCGATGTTGCCGGTGACGAGGTTGGCCAGGAAGAGCTTCATCTCCAGGGCGTCCAGATCGCCCCGGGTCGGCTGCGGATGCCGCGCCTGTAGCTGCAGCCAATAGGCGTGCAAGGCACGGGTCTTGTTGAACCGCGCCTGGTCCGGCTGCACAAAAGGCAGGCATTCCGGCCGTGCGACAAACTCCATCATCGGGTGAGATTCCTGGCTAGAGCTTGAACGGATTGGGGAATTTGGGCGTTGCCCAGTCTTAACGGCGGGTTTATTGACGAAATATAGCATAATTGCCGCTACGTTCGACCGCCTCAAGCGTGAAAGATTCGGTTTCCATGGACCACGAGAACACCTCCCGGCAGCTCGCCTCCCACGCCTACCGGCTGCCGGTCGAAGACCAGGAATTCCTGCTGCGGGATGAACTGCGCGGCGTCCGCTTCGCCCTCGAATACAGCAAGGCTGAGCTGCTGCTGCGCGACTGGGGCATCCGCTCGACCGTTATCGTCTTTGGTTCGGCGCGCGTGCCCTCGCCGGAGCAGGCCGAGGCGTTGCGCAACAATGCCCGCAATGGCGGCGACAAGCAGGACGCCGAGCGTCGCCTGACGCTCGCCCCCTATTACGAGGAAGCGCGCAAGTTCGGCCGTATCGTTTCCCTGCAGGGCGGCGCGCTCAACCCGAAGAGCGGCATCCGCGACAACGTCATCGCCACCGGCGGCGGCCCGGGCATCATGGAGGCGGCCAATCGCGGCGCATCCGAGGTCGGCGCGCCGACCATCGGCTACAACATCTCGCTGCCGCACGAGCAATACCCCAACCCCTACACCACGCCGGACCTCACCTTCCGCTTCCATTACTTCGCCATGCGCAAGATGCACCTGGCGATGCGCTCCAACGCCCTGGCGGTGTTCCCCGGCGGCTTCGGTACCTTGGATGAATTGTTCGAAGTGCTGACCCTGCGCCAGACCGGCAAGTCCTCGGCCAAGCCGGTGGTCCTGGTCGGCAAGGATTATTGGAACGGCCTGGTCAACTTCAAATGGATGGTCGACCACGCCATGATCGACCAGGACGACCTGAAGCTGTTCGCCATCTGCGACAGTGCCGAGGAGGCCTGGGCCGCCCTGCTCGACCGCGGCCTGACCCTGCCGGATTGATGGGCGGCACCGTCTACCTGCGCGGCGCGATTCTGCACTTCCTTGCCGATCCCGGCGAGGCGGCGGATCCGGCGGCCTGGGAATATCTCGACGACGGCGCGCTGAAGATCGTCGATGGCAAGGTGGCCGCGCTCGGCCCCGCCGCCGCGATACTGGCTTCGCGCACGCCGGATGATGAGCTCATCGATCACACCGGCAAGCTGATCCTTCCGGGCTTCGTCGATACCCATGTGCATTCCGCCCAGGTCGACGTCATCGCCTCCTATGGCCGGCAGCTGCTCGACTGGCTGAACGACTACACCTTTCCGGCCGAGCGCGCCTTCGCCGATCCCGGGCACGCGGCCAGGATCGCCGAGATCTTCCTCGACAATTTGCTCGCCAACGGCACCACCACGGCTGCCGTCTATCCGACGGTGCACCGGCAATCGGTCGGTGCCTTCTTCACCGCGGCGGAGAAACGCAACCTGCGCATGATCTGCGGCAAGGTGATGATGGATCGCCATGCGCCGGATTTCCTGCGCGACGACGTGGCCGGCGCCGAGGCCGACAACTGCGCGCTCATCGAGCGCTGGCACGGCAAGGGGCGCCTTGGCTACGCGCTGACGCCCCGCTTCGCGCCGACCTCGACCCCGGAGCAGCTGGCGATGACCGGGCGGCTCTATCGGGAGATCCCGGGCCTGTGGCTGCAGACACACCTGGCCGAGAACCACGACGAGATCAAATGGGTGAAGGAGCTGTTCCCCGAGGCGCGCTCCTATCTCGACGTCTATGACCGCTTCGGCCTGCTGGGCAAGCGCTCGATCTTCGCCCATTGCCTGCATCTGGACGAGGCCGACCGCGCCCGCTTCCAGGCCAGCGACAGCGCCATGTCGTTCTGCCCGACCTCGAACCTGTTCATCGGCTCCGGCCTGTTCGATCTGCAGGCCGCCAGGTCGCTCGGCATCCGCGTCGGCCTCGCCACCGATGTCGGCGGCGGCACTTCCTACTCAATGCTGCAGACCCTGGCCGAGGCCTACAAGGTGCTGATGCTGCGCCACCAGCGGCTGAACGTCTGGCGCGGCCTGTGGCTCGCCACCTTGGGCGGAGCGGAATGCCTCTCCCTCGACGGTAAGATCGGCAACTTCGCCCGTGGCAAGGAGGCCGATTGCGTGGTGCTCGATTTCGCCGCGACGCCGGTGCTGCAGCGCCGCACCGAAATCGCCAAGAGCCTCGAGGAGCGGCTGTTCGCGCTGATGATGCTGGGTGACGACCGGGCGGTCGCGGCGACCTACGTCATGGGGCGCGAGGCGCACCGGCGATCGCACTAGAATCCTGTCCGATCGTTCAGACTCTTCCTCATACGAAAATTCGTTTCCCCGCACGATTCATCGCGGCGGAAAAATAGATTCCGCCGCGCTCTTAACCGGATTTTTGCCATGCAGGCGCCACGATCCTCGTTAAGATCGCAACCCTTGCGATCGGGAACCCTGGAGGGATTGCAGTGGCCGACGAACTCTTCCGCCTGAGGGACTTGCCGCCTTACGTGTTCGCCGAGGTGAACGCGATGAAGGCTGCTGCCCGCCGGCGCGGCGAGGACGTCATCGACCTCGGCATGGGCAACCCCGACGGCCCACCGCCGGCGCATGTGGTGCAGAAGCTGGCCGAGACGCTGAACAACCCGCGCGTCCACGGCTATTCCACCTCGCGTGGCATTCCGGGCCTGCGCCGCGCCCAGGCGGCCTATTACCAGCGCCGCTTCGGAGTCGATCTCGATCCCGAAACGGAGGTGGTCGTCACCCTCGGCTCCAAGGAGGGCCTCGCCAACCTCGCCCAGGCCATCGTCGCGCCGGGCGACGTGGTGGTGGCGCCCGACCCCTGCTACCCGATCCACGCCTTCGGCCAGATCTTCGCCGGCGCGACTTTGCGTTCCGCGCCGATCGGCCCCGGCATCGACCTCTTCGCCGGGCTGGAAGCCGCCATGCGCCAGGAGCCGCGGCCGCGCTGCGTGGTGGTGAACTTCCCGGCCAACCCGACCGCGCTCACCGTCGGTCTCGATTTCTACGCGCGGCTGGTGGCGCTGGCGCGCGAGCTCGACATCACCATCGTCTCCGACGTCGCCTACGCGGAGATCTATTTCGATGGCAACCCGCCGCCCTCGATCCTGCAGGTGCCGGGCGCCAAGGACATCGCCATCGAGTTCACCTCGATGAGCAAGACCTACAACATGGCCGGCTGGCGCATCGGTTTCGCCGCCGGCAATCCGCGCCTGGTGGCGGCCTTGGCCAAGATCAAGTCCTACCTCGATTACGGCGCCTTCACCCCGATCCAGGTGGCGGCGACAGCGGCGCTCAACGGCCCGCAGGAGTGCATCGCCGAGATCCGCCAGCGTTACAAGGACCGCCGCGACGTGCTGATCGAGGGCCTCGACCGTGCCGGCTGGCGCGTGCCGCCGTCCAACGCCACCATGTTCGTCTGGGCGCCGCTGCCGGCGGAATACGTAGAGATGGGCAGCCTGGAATTCTGCAAGTTCCTGCTGACCGAGGCGGAGGTCGCCGCCGCCCCCGGCATCGGCTTCGGCCCCGGCGGCGAGGGCCATGTGCGCTTCGCCCTGATCGAGAACCGCCAGCGCCTGCGCCAGGCGACGCGCAACATCGCCCGCGTGCTGGGGCGGAATGCGGCGCTGAAGGACGCGAGCTAATTTCCGTCCGCGTCGGCTCTGCCGCCAAGCCCAATGCCGTCATGCCAAGGCTTTCCGGCTGGAGCGCCACGCCGCCGTTTACCCCGTCGTCATTGCCGGGCTTGACCCACGGCTGTCCGGTTTGATTTTTCTGTACAAAGCGCATGGCGTTGATTCTACTGGGGAACAGACGTTTTCGCGGACGT
>Ga0268299_1000478_pt1 | contig 123185 bp, 93 predicted proteins | sample NOBtaG_FD_193484 | JGI IMG/M metagenome (GOLD analysis project Ga0268299, IMG submission 193484) | Activated sludge microbial communities from bioreactor in Nijmegen, Gelderland, Netherland - NOB reactor | ecosystem: Engineered > Bioreactor > Aerobic > Activated sludge | place: Netherlands...
CGAGTAACGAGGAGGTATGACTGCCGAATGAGCATATCTCCTGGAAATTGGCTCTCAGGAAAAGGCAACTTTGCGAAAATTCCCAATTTTTTGCAGTTTTGCCGTCGTTCTAAAAGAGCCGCACCCATTGCTTAGTTGTGTCAGCTCACATGGCACTTCTCTTAATTTATTGTTGTCCAACCAGAGCCATTGCAACTGACTCAACTGCAGTAATCCGCGCGGCACCTCCCTGAATTTATTGTGATCCAACAAAAGCTCTTGCAGATTACTTAGCTTGGTCAACCAAAGAGGCACTTCCGTTAACTGATTGTGGGTAGCACCTAATGTCACTAGGTTACTCAGTTGCGCCATCTCCTCTGGTAACTCAGTTAACTGATTATTAGACAGGCCTAGTATCTGAAGGCTGCTCAATTGCGATAAACCAGCAGGCACTACCGTCAAACGATTTTTGGACATTCTCAAATACTGCAAACTGGTCAATTGCGACAAACCGTTCAGCGTCAGATGAACCGCAGTTAAGTGGTTATCGGATAGGTCTAGCCTTCGCAGGCTGCTTAACTGCGATAATTCTCCCGGCATTGTTGTTAATTGATTGCCGGATAGATCAAGCCAATGTAAATGCCTCAACTGTCCTAGCTCAATGGGTACTGCTGTCAATTGATTTCCTGTTAATGAGCTATACGACTTCCCACTCAGCTTGATCCATTTGCCAAGGCCGAGCATGCGCAATTCTCGCAACTGACCAATGGAGGCGGATAATTCTGTCAATTTATTTGCGCCGAGGGAGAGCGTGCGCAGTTGGATCAACTGCCAGAACGTTTCCGGCAAGGAGGCGAGTTGATTGTCGTGCAACCACAGTTCGCGCAGCTCGGCCAGTGCGCTAAACTCCGGCGGCAAGGTGGCAAGTTCATTGCTGCTCAGTCGCAGCCTGACCAGTTGGCGCAGTGCTTTGATCTCCGGCGGCAAGGTGGTCAGTTGATTCTCGCTCAGCCACAAAACGCGCAGGTTGGTCAGCTCAAAAAGCTCTGGTGGCAATTCCGTCAGGCCGAGCTTGGACAGGTTCAGGCGCGGCGAATCCGTGCGGCGCGCTTCGGCGATGCGTTGTTGAGCGATTTCGTAACTCACGGCAAATCCTCCTGAAATGTACAACACGGCTGTTGTGTTACTGGCTCTGAGGTTATTGATACGGCTACTTCAACAAAGCGATAAAGCCTGCCTGTTCGAAATGGTGGTCGCCGGTCAGTGCTTCAGTGATGCCTTCGCGTTCCATCACGATGAACGAGATGCAATCGGTCAGTGACCAGCCTTTGTCGGGCCGGCTACGGTAAAGAGCCAAACCGGCATCGAACAATTCAGGCGACGGTGGAATGACGGTAATTTGTGGATCGGCGTACAGATGGTCAATCAATGCCAGGCAGCGTGCGCGACGAGGCGGGGCGGAAAAAGCCGCTGCCAATTCCGCCACAATCCAGGCGCTCGTAAAAATACGACCGTTTAATGTTGGCGTGATGGTGGCGGCTTTTGGGTGAGTCACATCGCTCGGCGATAGCAACGCGAAATAGTAAAACGTGTCAGCAAAGACATCATTGGTCTGAGTCGGTATCACGTTTCTCGGCTCCGAATAAATAGTGATCGTGGTTGAGAGCAAAATCGGCTGGCAGCCCTTCAATCGTGCCTGCAAATTTCATAAGCCGTTGGCCAACGGTTTCAATTCCTTCGTCTTTGCTTGAAGCCTCTACAATTACTTTTACCACTTGGCCTTCGGGCAGGTTGGCGGGAGGGTCGAGAACCACAACGCCTTGATGAACGGTGCCGGAAAATTCTGTTTGTTCATTTAGCATGCATTACCTCCACGCGAGCGATTTTACTGTATTCGAGGAAAAGCTCCACGACTAAAAATCCGGCTCCTGATATTCGCCAAAAACAGGCCGTAGGGCGTCGCACATTTCGCCGAGCGTGCAATCGGCGCGAGCACAATCAATCAGCAATGGCATCGTGTTGACGAATTCGTCTTCGGCGCCTTTGCGCAAAGCATCGAGCGCGCGTTGGGCGGCGGCGTTGTCGCGCTTGGCGCGGAGCTTGGCCAGGCGTTCGCGCTGCAATTCGGCGACGGATTCGTCAATGTACAGAATGTTCGGCTCGCCGAGTTCGTTGCCGTCCATTTGGTAGGCGTTGACGCCGACGATTGTCTTGTCGCCGCGTTCGACGGCTCGTTGATATTGGTAGGCCGATTCCTGAATTTCTTTTTGCGGGTAGCCGAGTTCAATCGCTTCGACCATTCCACCCATCGCGTCAATCTTGCGGAAGTATTCGTAGGCTTCTTCTTCCAGTTCGCTGGTCAGTTTTTCGATGAAGTACGAACCGCCAAGCGGATCAACGGTGTTTGTCACGCCGGTTTCGTGCGCGATGATTTGCTGTGTGCGCAGAGCGATCAAGGCGGCGCGTTCGGTTGGCAACGCCAGAGCTTCGTCGTAACCGTCGCAATGCAGGCTTTGCGTTCCGCCGATGACTCCGGCCAAGGCTTGAATGGCGACGCGAATGATGTTGTTGATCGGTTGCTGGACGGTCAGGCTGACTCCGGCGGTTTGAGTGTGGAAACGCATTTGCCACGAACGCGGATTTTTGGCGTTGAAGCGTTCGGTCATCACGCGGTGCCAGATTCGCCGAGCGGCTCGGTATTTGGCGATCTCTTCAAAAAAGTCGTTGTGCGCGTTGAAAAAGAAGGAAAGGCGCGGCGCGAAGTCATCAACGTCCAAGCCAGCGCGAATGCCGTAATCAACGTATTCGATTCCATCGCGCAAGGTGAAAGCGAGTTCCTGTGCAGCGGTCGCTCCGGCTTCGCGGATGTGGTAGCCGCTGATGGAAATCGAATTCCATTTGGGCATGTGCTCGGCGCAGAACTTAAACGTGTCCGTGACCAATCGCATTGCCGGGCGCGGTGGATAAATCCATTCCTTCTGGGCGATGTATTCTTTCAGAATGTCATTTTGCAGCGTTCCGCCGATTTGGCTGAATGGCACGCCCTGCTTTTCAGCGTTCGCCAGAAAGAAAGCAAAGATCATCGAAGCCGGGGCGTTGATCGTCATCGAAGTCGTCACCTGATCCAGCGGGATGCCGTCAAACAAAACTTCCATGTCTTCGCGCGAAGCTATGGCCACGCCGCATTTGCCCACTTCGCCTTCCGAAACCGGATGGTCGGAATCAAAACCCATCAACGTCGGCAGATCGAAGGCGGTTGAAAGCCCCGTCTGGCCATGTTCCAGCAAGTATTTGAATCGCTGGTTGGTGTCGAACGCAGAGCCGAATCCGGCGAATTGGCGCATGGTCCAGGTTCTGGCTCGGTAACCTGTCGGATGAATGCCGCGCGTATACGGCGGTTCGCCCGGAAAACCAATGTCGCGCTCGAAATCAATGTCGGCCAGATCGTTTGGCGTGTACAACCGTTTGATCGGTTTCAGCGAAACAGTGGTGAACTCAGCTTCGCTTTCAGGCATTTTGCTCAGCGAAGAGGCCAATGTGGTTTCTTCCCATTTCTGTTCCAGATTATCCAGGCGATTATTGATTGCGGTACTCATAAAAACTCCTCAAAGTGCGTTCGGAGTACCACGCTTCGGCGGAAAGAGCCTTCAGGCACATAAGCAAGCTAAAGCTTGCACTGCCACCTGAAGGCGGTACTCTGAACGCGGTACTCAGAACTTTTCAGCCAAGCGCGGCGTGCAGCAGGAGATGAGTAACGTAAAACAACGCAACTCCGACAAAGACCAGCACAGACGCGCGCCAGCCTCCGTGATTGACTTCGGGAATCAAATCGGAAGCGGCGATGTACAACGTTACTCCGGCGGAAAACGGCAGCGCGTAACTGACCGCAGCACCCACCAGCGTCACAGAAAGTACCCCGACGAAAGTGGCCAGCGCAACCACGCCCGTTGCCCATTGAGCCGTGCGGGCGGCTTTGCCGGAAGAAAGTATGATCGAAGCTACGGTGATGCCTTCGGGAATTTTGTGCAGCAGAACGGCAATGAACAGCAGAGTTCCGAGTCGGAAATTGGTCAGCAAGCCCGAAGCAATGGCTACGCCGTCGAAAAACGCGTGGATGGAAAGGGCAAGCACGGCAGTGAAGACTGCGCCGCGTCGTCGCATTTCTTCGGGGTGAGTTTCTTCGCCAAAATGAAAGTGAGGCGCGATGGTGTGTTCCAACAATTGGATCAGCAAATATCCGGCCAGCAACCATCCCATGGCGTTGGCCAGGTTTTCATTCGATGAGCCACCGACTTCAGGAATGACCTCCAACAGAACCGCCGCCAGAATGAAACCCGCTCCGAGTGCAATAAATTGTCTTTGTCGTGTTCGACTCAATCCCGGCAGTTGAGTGAGGAGCAAGCCTCCAAGCAGATTTCCAGCCGCCGCCAGTAATCCGAAGATTATTAGTTGAGAGAATAAATTCATCGCTGTCAGTTGTTCGATTAAGCAGATTGGACGTCGGAAAAACGTGCCGCACTATAGCACAGCGAATGAATACGACACTAATCCAGTCAAAATGCTTAAGCCTTAAACATTTTTTGTTTGGTGAAGCTGACTCAGAGGCAGATAATGTCATTCGTTGCCGATGATATTTTCTTTTGAAATGGATAGTTACAGGGAATCACCTCATGTAACACCTAAAAAAACATAATCCTTGACACTCAGCACTTAGTCTTCTAGTATGGCGGCCTCATGTGGTCTAAAGTGGTTGATTATGGTCGAAGTTAGCTCAAATTGGTTCAGGTTGGTGAATCGTACAAATTATTCAGAGTCGTAAGAAGACGATTAAGCAAAGTTGTTTAGTGGATTACGCTGTGAAATGCTCAGTCGTTTTGTTTCGCTTAAGCAGGCAATCTGTGCATAGCCGCAAACGGTTGAAGCGGGTCGAAACAAATGACGGGGCAAATGTCAGGTATGTATGCTCAGAGGAAGTTACACAGCCAGAATGGACGAAAAGGGCCGTCTGAAAATCCCGGCGGACTTCAAGCGACATTTGGAAGAGGCCTACAAGAGCGCTGATTTTTACGTGACCAGTCTTTACGGCGAAAGTGTTTGGATTTATCCGCTGAAGGAATGGGAAGGGATAGAAGAGAAGTTGAACGCTGCGCCTTCGATGGAACCCGCAATCCGAAGGTTCATTGATCGAGTTAGTTATTATGGCCAGATGCAGCAAGTGGATTCTCAGGGACGAATTCTGATTCATCCATTGTTGCGCAACGCGGCGGAGTTGGTGGGCGATGTGATGGTGATGGGCAAAACGAAGTTTCTGGACATTTGGGAAGTCGAAAAATTCCGTCAGTCGCGTTTGGACGCAGAGCCTTATTCGGATGAAGACGCAAAGATTGTCGCTTCCTACGGTATTTGATTTTTACTCATTCCAAGGTTTCGGTTCAGGAGATGCGTTGAATTGACCCCTTCCGCATCTCCTCCCCCGTGCCCGGCAATTTAAGCCAGCGATTCTTTTAAGCCTTATGACGGTCAATCCTGTTCATTTGCCGGTGATGCCGGTTGAAGCGCTGGCCAACTTGCTCGGAGACGACCCAGACGGCTTGTTCGTAGACGCGACGCTCGGATTGGGTGGCCATAGCGAATTGATTTTGCAGGCTTCGTCGCAAACTCGCGTGATCGGGTTGGACAGAGACTCCGAAGCGATTGCGCTGGCGACAACGCGATTGGCGCAGTTCGGCGAACGGTTTGAAGCAGTTCATTGCGATTATCGGCAGATCAAAACGATTCTTGAGCAAAGGAAGATTGAATCGGTAGCGGGCATTCTGGCTGATCTGGGAGTTTCGTCTTTTCAATTCGATACGCCGGAACGCGGATTCAGTTTTCGATTCGACGCCGAATCTCCGCTGGATATGCGGATGGACAGGTCGCAGCCAACGACGGCGGCGAATCTGGTGAATGAATTGAGCGAGAGCGAACTCGCAGACGTTATTTACGAATTTGGCGAAGAGCGCGCGGCGCGGCGAATTGCCAGATTGATCGTGGCCGAGCGGGCAAAAGCCCCGATCAAGACGACAGCGCAGCTTGCCAATCTGGTGGTCAGGGCGGTTCATCAAAAAGGTCATTGGCGAATTCATCCGGCGACAAAGGCGTTTCAAGCTTTGCGGATCGCGGTCAATCGAGAGCTGGACGATCTGGATAGTTTTGTTGCCGATGCGATTGACGTGTTGAAGCCGGGAGGCCGTCTGGCAATCATCACGTTTCATTCGCTGGAAGATCGAATCATCAAACAAACCTTCAGGTTCCAGTCTGGTCATTGCGTGTGCCCTCCAAGCCAGCCTGTGTGCCAATGCGGAACGGCAAAGCGTGTGACTGTGTTGACGCGCAAAGCGATTTTGCCGACAGAGGAAGAGATCGCCGTCAATTCTCGCGCTCGAAGCGCAAAGTTACGCGCCTGCCAAAAGCTGTAAAAGCCAGCAGCCTGGGTTATTCCGGTCATGACAACTTTCCGTAGCGGCGCTTCGTGACAAGCAGGCAACTTGTCTTCTGAATTTTTGAGGAACGTGGGATATGAAAGCGCAACATCACCGAACGACAAATCATGTCAGAGCAGGTCTTCCTGGTTCTGTAAACCGTCGGCGAACGAGTTCCGCTTCAGGCGTTTCCTCGCGTTCCAGCAAGGCTCCGCGCAAACGTGGAAAAGCGGCGCGCCGACAGGGAAACGGCGCTCGCGTCATCATGTTGATGGTCGGCGTTGGCGCTATCATCGCTGTGGGCTTCATTCTGGCTCAGCATTCACTGATCAACGTTCTGCAACTCAAACGCGCGGAAGAGAGTTTGAAATCCGAACTCGACACCTTGTCCAGTCAGCAGCGGTTTTACACCTTCAAAAAAGAACAGGCGCTCAGCACACAGGAAAGCGAACGCGCCGCCAGCGAATCCGGCCTGGTTCAGCCCGGATTGGGCCGCGCAGTTACTCCATCGTCAGTCCCAGAGCCTAAAAGCAGAAAACAGGAGAAGATTGAAACCCAGCCGAAAGCCATGTCTTCGGGGTTGGTGACCAAAATTTCCAACAAGCGAACCGCTGTCGTCAAACCGCCCGCGAAAGCCGCGAGCACGACAAAACCGGTGACGGTGGTGAACAAGGCGGTTCCGGCGGGCAAGCAGGACAAAACGAAAAAAGAAAGCAAACAGATAACGAAAAACCAGACGCCGCAAAAAGAAGTGAAACGCCAGAGGTAAGGGCATGCGAGCAAGACAATCACACAACACAGCGAAACTCACCGGCAATCGAATTCTGACGATTGCCTTTCTCTTTGTTGTCTGGATGCTGGTCATCATCGGTCGGCTGTACTGGCTGCAAGTCGCGCAGCACGATTATTACCTTGCCAAAGCCAGGGAAAATCAGCAAATGCGATTGGAAACCATGGCCGCGCGCGGCGCAATAGTTGATCGCAATGACAAGGACCTGGCCTTGAGCGTGCTGTTCGATTCGGTGTTTGTTGACCAGCGTTTGTTGAAAGACGATGACGCGCGTCGCAACACAGCGCGGTTGCTTTCTCCAGTGTTGGAAATCAGCGAAGCGGAATTGGTCAAACATGTGACGGGCAATTCAGGCTTTGTGTTTCTGGCGCGAAAAGTCGAGCCGGAAAAGGCGCGAGCCATACGCGAAGTCGTCGCCAAAAACAGCCTCAAGGCCATAGGATTCAAAAAAGAGATGCAGCGGTATTACCCGAATGAATCGCTGGCAGCGGCGGTGCTGGGTTATGTCGGAGCCGAAAACAAAGGCCAGGGCGGTTTGGAACAATCGCAGAACAATTATCTGGACGGTAAATCCGGTTCCATTGAACTGGAGCGCGACGGGCGCAATCAGGCTTACGAACGGCGCGAAACTCCGGCGATTGGCGGCGCGACGGTGAAAACGACGATTGATTCGGCCATGCAGCACAAAGTCGAAACGCTGCTGATCGAAGCCGTCAAGCGTCATCACGCAAAAGGCGCTTATGCCGTGGTCATGGATGTGGCCAGCGGAGAAATTCTGGCGCTGGCCAATGCGCCAGGCTTCAATCCCAACGAACGCCCGAAAAGCAAAGACGAAGATCGCCACAATCGAGCGATCAGTTGGCCTTACGAACCGGGTTCGATCTTCAAGATTATTACCTACGCCGCCGCCTTTGAAGAGGGCAAAGTTCAAATTGACGAAAAGCTGAATTGCGGCAACGGCGAAATCCGGTTCGGCCCCCGCGTCATTCGCGACACGCACGCTTACGGCGCGCAGCAAACGCCGGACGCTTTCGCCAAATCGTCGAACGTCTGCGCCATTCGGCTGGCTCAGCGCGTGGGCAAGGAACGTTTTGCCGAATACATTTCGCTGTTCGGATTTGGCAGTAAAACCGGAGTCGAACTTCCGGCGGAATCGAAAGGCATCGTGCGACCGGCGCCGAAATGGAATTTCGATTCGATTGGTTCGATTGCCATGGGGCAGGAAGTGTCAGTGACAATGATTCAAGTCGCAGCGGCGACCGGAGCCATTGCCAACAAGGGCGTGTGGGTGCAACCGCATGTCATCAAAGAAATCGTCAGCGCGGACGGCAGGGTGACGCAGACCAAACCTGTTACCCGACAAGTGGTCAGCCAGCAGACGGCGGAACGCATGTCCATGTTGATGCAACGTGTGGTGACGCACGGAACCGCGCGGCACGCGATTCAACTGGCCAATTACACCGCTGCCGGCAAAACCGGCACGCCGCAAAAAGCCGAACGAGGGTATGGTTATGCGCGCGGCAAGTTCATGCCGTCGTTCACAGGGTTCGTTCCCGCGACCGATCCGAAATTCGTGATTGTGGTGATGGTGGACGAACCATTGGGCGCGCATCAGGGAGGCAGCGTTTCGGCTCCGATTTTCAATATGATCGCGCAAATCGCGCTGGGCGATTTTGTGGTTCCGCCCGACGCCAAAGGGTTCCGCGATGCGTTGGCGACATTGTCGGATAGGTACGAAGCCAAAGCCGCCGAAGACGAAGCGAACGAAACCCGATTGGAACAAAACGTGGCCTTGTCCCAGCCGGAAACCGTGAACGCTTTGCCGAGTCCGCAAAAAGCCGCGCCGCGCGAATTGCTTTCGCAAAACATCGCGCCGGATGCCGGTCGCAAACAACCGAAACCAACGCCATCGCCAAAACCGAATGCAATTCCGGCATCGTCCGGGCCGTCGGCGATGATGCCGGATTTGCGCGGCAAAGGATTGCGGTCGGTCATTCAAGCCTGTTCGCAATTGAGTTTGAACGTCCGGCCTAAGGGATCGGGCGTGGTGGTGAAACAATCGCCTGCGCCGGGAGCGCGTGTGCGACCCGGCGAAGATTGCAAAGTGGAATTTCAGTGAAGAGGAGTCGGTAGCCGGGAGTCAGTAGTCGTTAGTTTCAGAGAGCTAAATTTCCGTTGAGACTTTGGCCATTGAATGCTGACTCCCGAATACCGACTCCCGAATACTTTCAAGAAAATGGTGACTCTGAGCGAAATTGCCAATCACATTGAAGCGCGCGCCACCGGCGGGCAGAGCGGAAAGCTCAATGCCACGGTTGGCGCGTTCAGCTCATCGGTCACTCATGATTCGCGCCGCGTGATGCCGGGTGGCATCTTCGTTGCAATTTCGGGCGCACAAACCGACGGGAACAGTTTCGTCGGCGAAGCAGCGAAACGCGGCGCGAGTGCAATTATTTCGGAGCGACCTCGTCCTGCTGATTTCACAGGCGTCTGGTTGCAGGTCGCTTCCGCGCGAATCGCCCTGGCCAAAGCCGCTGCGCTGATTCACGGAAATCCTTCGGCGCAACTCGCGCTGGTCGGCGTGACCGGCACAAACGGCAAAACTACGACCAGCTATTTGATTGATTCGATTTTCGCTGCCGCGGGCAAAAAGACCGCCGTGATGGGAACCATCGGTTATCGCATCGGCGACGAAAAGATGGACGCCGAATTCACGACGCCGGAATCGCCGGAAATTCAGAACTTCCTGCGCCGCGCAGTCGAAACCGGAGTGACGCACGCGACGATGGAAGTTTCGTCAATTGCCTTGGACATGCATCGCGCCGACGAATTGCAATTCGCTGTTGCAGCGTTCTCCAATTTGACGCAAGACCATCTGGATTTTCACGGCACGATGGACAATTACTTCGCCGCGAAAAAGAAGCTCTTTGACGGAACCATCGGCAAACGACCGGAACACGCCGTCATCAATCTGGACGATCCGCGCGGAGCGGAATTGAAAAACCTGTGCGGCGACACGGCGTTGACTTATGCACTGGATACCGAAGCGGATGTCTCCACCAAGGAAAAGCATTTCGGGTTGGAAGGGTTGCGGTTCACGGCGCAGACGCCCGCCGGCAAAATTGAAATTGCGTCGGCGCTGGTAGGCCGTCCGCATGCCTACAATTCGCTTTGCGCAATCGGGGTCACTGTGGCGTTGGGATTCGACCTCGATGTCATTGCCGCAGGCATCAATAAATGCCAGGGAGTTCCAGGCAGATTTGAACGCGTCAGCTCCGTAGAAGCTGGCGATGACATCACTGTGGTGGTGGATTACGCGCACACGCCTGACGCATTGGCCAACGTGCTGAACACAGTGCAGCTTGCGCAAGCTCCAAAGAACGGCAAGCGCGGAAAAGTCGTCACAGTGATGGGATGCGGCGGCGATAGAGATCGCACCAAACGTCCGTTGATGGGCGAAGTTGCCGCCCGGCAAAGCGATTGGGTGATTGCCACGTCCGACAATCCGCGCAGCGAAAACCCTGTCATGATCTTGAACGACGTTCGCATCGGGCTGGATCGGGTCGGCAAAAATTACGAGTTGATAGTGGATCGCCGCGAAGCGATTTTTCGCGCAATCAGTCAGGCCAAATCCGGCGACGTAATCATCATTGCGGGCAAGGGCCACGAAACGTATCAGATTCTGTCAACCGGCAAGATTGATTTCGATGACCGTGAAGTCGCGCGCGAAGCATTGGCCGAGCGACGGAATTCCAGGCCGATATATTGAACGCTGGAAACGACGCGCACCAAACGTTGAAGAGCAAATGAACCTAAGCGAAATCGCGCAATTGAGCGCCGCCAGTCAGATGTTGAATGACCGTTTGGCCGATTTCGAGCCGACTGGCTTCACGATTGATTCGCGTTCCGTCAAACCCGGTGAATTGTTCATTGCGCTGCCGGGCGAACGAGTGGACGGCCACAAATTTGTTCAGGAGGTCTTTGAAAAGGGAGCTTGCGCGGCGCTGGTTGTTCATCAGCGATTGCCTTTTGCCAGTGAGTTGGGAGAGTTCGCCGACAAATTGTTGTTTGTCGAAAACACCGCCACCGCAATGCAGCAATTGGCGGCGCGCGTGCTGGCGAAATGGCATCGCCCTGTGATCGGCGTCACAGGCAGCGCGGGCAAAACTACGATCAAGGATTTGACGGCGCATGTGATGGGCGCCGCCGGTAGCGTGTTGAAATCTCTGGGCAATCTGAACACGGGTTACGGATTGCCGCTGACCGTTGCGCGAATGATTACCGCCGGAACCAAACCATCGGATTTCGATTTTGCCGTGCTGGAAATGGGAATGAGTTCGTTTGGCGAGATCGCGCGGTTGACCGACATCGCTCCGCCGACGGTCGGCATCGTCGGCAACGTAGGCGTCGCGCATATCGAATTTTTCGGTTCGCAGGAACGCATTGCGCGCGCCAAAGCTGAAATGGTCGAAGGCATCAAACCCGGCGGAACGGCTGTGCTCAACGCCGATGATCCGCGCGTGATGGCGATGCAGCAGTTGCGACAGGATGTCGCCGTCGTCAGTTTTGGAATTGATTCGCCCGCCGACGTAACGGCAAGCGAGATTGTCAGCGCTGACGATTTGACGGCCACGCGATTTGTTTTGAACACTCCGGACGGACAGGCTGAAGTCGCATTGCCGCTGATCGGTCGCCACAACGTGCTCAATGCTCTGGCCGCGGCGGCGGCTGCTCACAGTTTCGGATTGTCGGCGCAGCAAATCGCCGAACGGCTTTCAACCGCCAGGCCGTCGAACATGCGCGGCGAATTGATTCGCTTTCCGAACGGCGTGACGGTCATTGACGATTCGTATAACTCGAATCCGAAAGCTCTGCTCGAAGCCGTGCGCGCCATGACCGAAGCCAGAGGCTTTCGCCGCCGCATCGTCGTCGCGGGCGAAATGCTGGAACTTGGGCTTCAAGGCGCGGAGCTTCATCGCCAGTGCGGACGCGAAATTGCCGCAATGAACGTGGACAGGTTGATTGGCGTGCGCGGGTTGGCGAAAGAGATGGTTGCGGAAGTAAAAAGCATTGCTGTGTTTTGCGAATCCCCCGAAGAAGCAGCGGACACTTTGATTGCCGAAACTCACCCCGGCGATCTGGTGTTGGTCAAAGGTTCGCGTGGAGTCCGAACGGAAAAGGTGATCGAACGATTGCGCGCCGAGTTCGGGTCTGCGACGACAAACTAAAAGAGTGCAGGTAGCGGCGAATGTTCTATCACTTTTTATATGAATGGCTCTACCGGAACTACTCTTCACAATTGCCCCTCGACGTGTTGAACGTCTTTCGCTACGTGACGTTTCGCACAGCGTATGCGGCGATCACCTCGCTGATTTTGAGCCTGGCTTTCGGGCCGCTGGTGATTCGCAAGCTGCGCGATTTCAAGTTCGGACAGGAAATTCGTGAAGAAGGCCCGGCTTCGCATCAGGCGAAACGCGGCACGCCGACCATGGGCGGCGTGATGATTATCGGCTCGGTCATGATTTCCACCTTGCTGTGGGCGAATCTGAAAAACTGGCCGGTGTGGATTGCGATGGCCGGGTTGCTGGGTTGCGCGGCAGTCGGTTTTGCCGACGATTACATCAAAATCGCCAAAAAGCGCAGTCTGGGATTGACCGGTCGGCAAAAACTGCTCGGCCAATTGATTGTGGGTTTGCTGGTTGGCGGAATGCTCTTTGCCTTTACAGATTATTCGACGGTGTTGAGCGTGCCGTTTTTCAAACGGCTACAACCCAATCTTTATGTTTGGGGATACATCGCGTTCATCATTTTTATCATGACTGGCTGGTCGAATGCGGTGAATCTGACCGACGGATTGGATGGATTGGCCATCAGCGTGACGGCTGTTGCCGCGTCTACTTTGACAGCTTTTACATACGTCACCGGTCACGCGGACTTCGCGCGTTATCTAGGTTTGGCTCACACGCCGGGAGTTTGGGAAGTGACTATTTTCGGTGGCGCTCTGGTTGGAGCCAGCCTGGGTTTTTTATGGTTCAACGCTCCGCAAGCCGAAGTTTTCATGGGCGATGTCGGCAGTCTGGGCATCGGCGGCGCGCTTTGCACCATGAGTATTTTGATTAAGCAGGAACTGGTTTTACCGATTATCGGCGGCGTGTTTTTGATCGAAGCGTTGTCGGTCATTATCCAGGTCGGGTCATTCAAATTGCGTGGTAAACGCGTTTTCAAAATGGCTCCGCTCCATCATCACTTTGAACTGATCGGCTGGAAAGAGCCGAAGATCGTCTTTCGCTTTTTAATCGTGGCAATTCTGTTTGCGCTGCTGAGTTTGTCTACGTTGAAGCTGAGATAACCCGCATTCGGTAGATGCTGCGCACCCGGAACGGATGGAAGTTGCTGGCAAACACATTCTGGTTGTCGGTTTGGCGCGCAGCGGCGTGGCGGCGGCGGAGTTTCTGGCTGCGCGCGGCGCTCGTGTGACGGTCAACGACGCCAAACCTGAAACCGAATTGAAAGACGCCGAGAGCTTGCGAGCAAAAGGCATTGAAGTAGTTGGCGGCGCTCATCCGCGCGAGTTGTTTGAACAATCCGATTTGATCGTTGTCAGTCCCGGCGTTCCGCTGGCAATCGAACCGTTCCAACTGGCCAGAGCCGCCGGAGTTACGATCATCGGCGAAATCGAATTGGCTGCACGATTTTTGCGCGGACGGTTGGTAGGCATCACCGGATCGAATGGCAAAACGACGACGACGACTCTGGTAGGCGAATTATTGAAAGAGGCCGGATTGCCGACGCAGGTCGGCGGAAACATCGGCACTCCGCTGATTTCGCTGGTCGAAACTTCGACGGATGACAGCGTGACGGTTGTCGAACTGAGCAGCTTTCAACTGGAAGCCGTCGAACAATTGCACGTCAATGTGGCGTTGTTGTTGAACATCACGCCGGATCATCTGGATCGTTACGATTCGATGGCGGATTACGCGGCGGCCAAAGCGAACATCTTTATCAACCAGAAAGCCGGGCAGAAAGCCGGGCAGACGGCTGGTGATGTGGCAGTGCTCAACGCGGACAACGAATGGTCAATGCGCGAAGGCGAGAAAACCGCCGCGCGTCGAATTTGCTTCAGCCGGTTGCGGGAATTGGACGAAGGAATCTTTCTTCGCGGCGACGCCATCATCGAACGCAGCGCAACTGGCGAACGGGTTTTGCTGACGCGCGCAGACATTCCATTGCCGGGCGATCACAACGTTGAAAATGTGATGGCGGCGTTGGCTGCCGGACTTGCCTGTGGGGCTTCGGTTGATTCGATGCGGCAGACGGTTCGCAAGTTCAAAGGCGTCGAACATCGGCTGGAATTCGTTGCTGAAATTAACGGCGTCAAGTTTTTCAACGATTCCAAAGCAACGAACGTGGACGCGGCGATCAAATGCCTGGAAGCTTTTGCCGGTGGAGTCATAGTGATTCTGGGCGGCAAAGACAAAGGCGGCGATTACGCACCTCTCGCACCGCTCGTCCGCGAGCGGTGCGAATATGTCATTTTGATTGGAGCCGCAGCGGACAAAATCGGCGCGGCGTTGGAAGGAACCAAGCCGCTGCACCGAGCCGCGACGATGCCCGAAGCCGTGAAACTCGGATTGGAGCTTGGGCGACCGGGCAACGTGGTGTTATTGGCTCCGGCCTGCGCCAGTTTCGATATGTTCGACAACTACGAACATCGCGGCAGAGTTTTCAAAGAAGCCGTTCAGAGTTCACGCTTCAGCGTGTCTGCAAGCGATCTACACGCTGAAGCGTGAACTCTGAACTGAAAAATTATGACCAGAAAGATTCGCCAAAACTTGCTCACCCCGTTCGAGGAATTGCGCTGGGATTTATGGCTGGCGGCAACGGCCATTGGGCTGGTGATTTTTGGCGTGGTGATGGTTTACAGCGCTTCGGTGGCGACCAAAAGCCCGAATCGGTTTTTGTTCGGACAGATTGGTTGGGCTGTATTGGGATTGGCGGCAATGGCCGTTTTGCAACGTGTGGATTATCACCGATACGCTCAACCGACGGTTGTGTATGGCTTTCTGGCCGTCTGCGTGGCGTTGTTGCTGGTCGTGTTTCTGTTTCCCAAAGTCAATGGCGCGCATCGCTGGATTGTGTTTCGGAGTTTGGGAATTTCCGGCCAGCCGTCGGAACTGGCGAAACTGGCGTTGATTCTGTTTCTCGGCTGGTTTTTGTCGGATCGTGACCGGTTCAAGGAGATAGATAAGTTTTGGGCGACCATTGCTCCGGGTTTGGTGGTGTTGGGAGTGTTGGCGGTGTTGATTTTGAGACAGCCCGATCTGGGAACGACTCTCATGCTCGGCGTGATTTTTGTGGTGATATTGTTTGCGGCGGGCGTCCCGATGAAGCATCTGTACGGCATGGTTCCGGTTGCCGTAGCCGCTGGCGTGTTGATGATTCTGAAAGTCGCCTGGCGATTGGATCGCGTCAAGGTTTTTCTCGATCCCGAAAGCGACCCGCTGGGCAAGGGCTATCAGCCGCTGCAATCGCTGATTGCCGTCGGTTCGGGCGGCATCAATGGACAAGGCTTCGGGTTGGGAAAACAGAAATTATCGTTTTTGCCTGCGCCGCAATCCGATTACATCTTCGCAGTGATTTCAGAAGAGTTGGGATTGACCGGAGCCATCACGTTGACTCTGGTCATAGGCTTTTTATTGTGGCGAGGATTGCGCGCCGCGCATCACGCGCCGGACAAGCTCGGCAACCTGCTGGCAGTCGGCATCACGACGGCGATTGTCACGCAGGCGTTTTTCAACATGAGCGTGGCGTTGAACCTGTTGCCATCGAAGGGCATCACGTTGCCGCTGGTCAGCGCAGGCGGAACGTCATTGTTTGTGACCTTGGCGGCAATCGGAATTTTGTTGAACGTATCGGGACAGGCTGAGGTGACGGGGAGGCAGAGGGAAAGGGAGAGCGGGTGAAGGGGAGAAGGGGCGAAGGAGTTCAGTGCGGAATTGATGGGGCGATAAGATGAATGAACGAATTGAACAGATTGAAATGAAGAACTCGGATGCGAGTCACCCCGTCACCCCGTCACCCCGTCATCCCGTCACTTCATCGCTTTCCGTAATCATTGCGGGCGGAGGAACCGGCGGCCACATTTATCCCGGCATCGCCATCGCCCAGGAATTCAAGCGGCGCAACGCCGACACCAAAGTCTTGTTTGTCGGCACGGCGCGCGGATTGGAAACGAAGATCGTACCGCGTGAAGGATTCGAGCTTCATTTGATCGAAGTGGCTGCGTTGAAGCGAGTCGGTTTGCTGAAGCGAATCAAGTCGCTGTTGATGCTGCCGAAAAGCTTTCTGGCCGTTCGTTCCTTGATTCAACAGGTGAAACCGGACGTGGTGATTGGCGTTGGTGGATATGCTTCGGGGCCAGTGGTGTTGATGGCGGCGCTGATGAGCGTGCCGACGCTGGTCGCCGAACAAAACGCCTTGCCGGGATTTACCAATCGCGTGCTGGCAAGGTTTGTCAAAGCCGCCGCTGTGACTTTTGACGAAGCGCAAAGATATTTCGGCGACAAGGCCGTCATCACAGGCAATCCGGTTCGCGCGGAGTTTTTCAATGTGCAGCCGAAAGCCGCGACCGAACAAACGCATCTGTTCATTACTGGCGGCAGTCAGGGCGCGCGCGCCGTCAATCTGACTATGATCGAATCCTTGCCGCTACTGGCCGAAGAACGAGGCCGACTTTCGATCACGCACCAAACGGGCGAAAGTGATTATGACAGGGTTCGCGCGACTTATCTGGAACTGGGCTGGCGCGCGGAAGTGAAACCGTTCGTTGAAAAAATGGTGGATGAATTTGCCAAAGCCGATCTGGTGATGACGCGCGCCGGAGCCACGACTGTGGCGGAATTGGCGGCGGCGGGCAAACCGGCGCTGATGATTCCGTTTCCGTTCGCCGCCGATGACCATCAGCGCAAAAACGCAGAAGCTGTCGAACGAGCCGGAGCCGGGCGCATGATTCTGCAAGCCGAATTGACTCCTGAACGATTAGCGCAAGAGTTGTTGTGGCTGATCCGCGACCCACAGCAACTGGCTCGGATGGCCGAAGCCAGCAAAAAGCTCGGCCATCCGGACGCGGCAGCGAAGGTGGTGGATTTGGCGGAAGAGATCATTGAGAAATCAAAAGTCAAAAGTTAAAAGGCAAAAGTCAAAAATCAGAAGCCGCTGTTTCGAGGCGGTTTCGGTTTGGGGCGCGATCAAAATTTCCATATTTGCCTTTTGATATTTGCCTTTTGCTTTTTGATTTTATGTTTAAGAAGTATCAGCACATTCATTTCGTAGGCATCGGCGGCATAGGCATGAGCGGCATAGCCGAAGTGTTGCTCAATCTCGGTTATCGAGTTTCCGGTTCCGACGCGCGCAAGTCTGCGATTACGGATCGGCTGGAACGGCTGGGCGCGATAGTTTTTGAAGGCCACGACGCCACCAACATCGAAGACGCCCAAGTGGTGGTGACTTCGACCGCCGTGCGACCGGACAACCCGGAAGTCGTCGAAGCCACGCGCAAACAGGTTCCGGTCATTCCGCGAGCCGAAATGCTGGCCGAATTGATGCGGTTGAAATACGGCATTGCCATCGCTGGTTCGCACGGCAAAACGACTACGACTTCGATGGTGGCGACTGTGCTGGATCGCGCCGGAGTTGATCCGACGATCGTCGTCGGCGGGCGAGTCAATACATTGGGGACGAACGCCAGGCTTGGTCGCGGCGATTTCATGGTGGTCGAAGCCGACGAAAGCGACAAAAGTTTTTTGAAGTTGTCGCCGACCATCGCCGTGGTCACGAACATTGATCTGGAGCATCTGGATTTTTATTCCGGCATAGAAGAAATCCGCGAGCATTTCGTCCAGTTCGTCAACAAGGTTCCATTTTACGGTTCGGTGATTATCTGTCTGGACGACGCGAACATTCAGATGATTATTCCGCAAATCACGCGGCGGGTGATTACCTACGGCATGCGCGCTCAAGCGGAAATCGCCGCCAGCGATGTGCAGATGTCGCGCGAAAATTTCGGGTCGAGTTTCACCGTCCGCCGCAAAGGCGAAGAGCTTGGCCGCATCAAATTGAATGTGCCGGGCGAACACAACGTTTGCAACGCGCTGGCGGCGGTGGCCGTCGCGCTCGATCTGGAAGTCGAATTTGCGAAGATTGCCGAAGGCCTGGAGGCCTTCACTGGCGCTGGTCGCCGGTTTGAAATCAAAGGGATGGTTCCCGACGACGGCAAGGGGATTCTGGTGGTGGACGATTACGGCCATCATCCGACGGAAATTCGCGCGACGTTGGCGGCGGCCAAAACCAGCGGTCGGCGGTTGGTGGTCTTGTTCCAGCCGCATCGGTACACGCGAACCGCGGCGCTGCACGAAGAATTCGCGCGGTCATTTTATGATGCTGAAGTGGTGCTGCTCAGCGACATTTACGCCGCCAGCGAAGAACCGATTCCGGGCGTCACTTCGCAGGCGCTGGCCGAAGAAATTGAAAAATTCGGGCATCGCAATGTGCATTTCATTGGCCCGGTTGAAAACGGTTGCCGGGCATTGTTGGAAAGTGTTCAATCCGGCGATCTGGTCTTGACGCTCGGCGCGGGCAGCGTCTGGCGTTCGGGCGAAGAGTTTTTGGCGGCGAAACAAGCGGCCACTCATCCATAAAGAATTGTAGAGAATTGCAATGGCAAGGCGTGACCAACTCAATCCGGGAGTAGAGCTGAACGGCAGCGATTATGCCGAACGGCATATCCCGCGCCGAACCACCAAAACTCGCCGTCCGTCCAAGAGCGAAACCAACCCGCTGCAGCGTCCGGTTGCCGCTCGGCGCAGAACCGGCGTGCAACAGAAGCTACCTTATGGACAGGGCGATTCGCGGGTCAAACGGCGCGCTCTGGTGCGAATGATTCCCGAAGGATTCGGGCCGCGTTTGTTCAAAGTCAGCGCCGCGTTGTTGTTCATCACGCTGTTGTTCGGCGGATTGATCTTTGCGCTGTATTTGTTTGGCGGATCGCGTTTTTTTGCGTTGCGTACGACTGATCCGGAAGGCAACCATCGAATCACCGACGCCGAAATAGAAAAGATGGTTGAAGAAGTGGCTTACGAAGGGGTTTGGCGCGTCAAAATCAAGAGCGTTCGGGAACGATTGTTGAAAAACGATTTGATCGAAGACGCCGAAGTGACGCGCGTGTTGCCGGACAAACTGCACGTGGTCATCAAAGAGCGAGTGCCGTTCGCTCTGGCGCGGCGTGGCGACAAGCTGGTATGTGTGGATCGCAACGGCATGATGTTCGGCGATGAATCGCTGCTGGGCGGAAAGAACATTCCCCCGACGATCACCGGGCTGATGGACAGCGGCGAAAACATGGCCGATTACAATCACAAGATTCTGTTGATGTATCAGCAATTGCTGAAGGAATTGGACAGCGCCGAACCGCAGCTTTCGCCACGGATTGACGAAGTGATTTTCAATGAAGACATGGACATCCGACTGGCGCTGAAAGATTCGCGCATCGTCGTCATGCTGGGCCAGGAAGATTTCCGCACGCGGTTGAATGCGGCGCTCGACGTGCTGGACGCCGTTCGTCGCAAGGACGCCGAATCATTGCAGGTTTTGAAAATCGAAGATGCGCAACGATTGCTCGGAGGCAGTCGCATCGCGTATTTGAACGCCACAATTCCCAAGCGTGTGATTGTGGGGTTGGCGGAATAAGAGAGGTTTTTATGGCAAAACAAAACTCACCCATTGTCGGATTAGACATCGGAACAAGCAGCGTGCGCGTGGTGATTGCTGAATTGATCGAAGGCGAACTGGAAATTGTCGGCGTCGGCGAGGCCGAATCCAAAGGCTTGCGCAAAGGCGTCATCAGCAAACCCGACCTGACAGTGGATTCCATCAAGCGCGCAGTCGAATCCGCCGAACGCATGTCCGGATTGCAGGTGCAGGAAATGTATGTCGGGTTGGCCGGTTCGCACATCAAAGGCGAAAACAACCACGCGATGATCGCCATTCCCGGTCGGCACAGGGAAATCAACCGTGACGACATTCGCCGCGTGATTGACACGGCTTGCGCCATCACAATTCCTTCGGGGCGCGAAGTCGCCGATGTCTTGCCGCAGGAATACACCGTTGACGATCAGGACGGCATTGACGATCCGCTGGGCATGCTCGGTTCGCGGTTGTCGGTTTCGGTTCACATCGTGACCAGTCCGGTGGCGGCGAAACAGAATGTCGTCACCAGCGTGACGCGCGCCGGTTATGCGGTGGCTGATGTTTACCTGGCGAATCTGGCCGCTGCCGAAGCGATTTTGACCGACGAAGACCGCGAATACGGAGCGGCTGTGGTCAACATCGGCGGCGAAACCACCAGTCTGGCCATCTATCAACGCGGCGCTGTCTGGCACACTGCGGTTTTGCCCATCGGCGGAACGCATTTCACCAACGACATCGCCGTCGGGTTGCGAACTCCGATTCACGAAGCCGAACGCATCAAACGCGAAGAAGGCTGCGCGTTTCGCCAATTGCTGACGCCGGAAGAAGCGTCGGATTTGATCGAAGTTCCCAGTGTAGGCGGACGCGCTCCGCGCGCCGTGTCGCGGCAGATTCTGTGCGACATTCTGGAACCGCGCGCCGAAGAAGTGCTTTCACACGTGCAGGACGAAATTCGCCAGGCGGGATTTGACCGCCAACTTTCCAGCGGCATAGTGCTGACCGGCGGTGGCGCAATGTTGAATGGATTGGTCGAAGTCGCCGAACAGGTTTTCAACGCTCCGGTTCGCATTGGGGGAGCGGGCGAGTTCAATGGATTGATTGACGACGCCTTGCAAGCGTCGTATTCGGCGGCGCTGGGGCTGGCGTTGTACGGTTTGCGCTGCGAACTCGGTATCGTCGGCAGCAGCCGCAACCAGGGGCGTCGCGCGCAATCGCCGGCGATCATGGAGCGGGTCAAATCCTTTTTTGCCATCAAACGGTGAAGATCATCGAATCGGTGGAAAGAATTTCTTGACACAACGTCGTTGCGAGTCGGCATTGCTGTTGGCATTTCAATATATCGTGGTAAAATCCGCCGCCAGCTACAAGATAGTGTGAGTGGCCAAGTAACAACTAAAATCTGAAATTACGCGCAGCCGTGGCTTGAAACCGGATATCGAGCGGTCTTGTGACCTTCTCAAATAACTTGCGGAGGTTTATCCCCACCGAGTCGAGCAGCCGCAGCTAAGGGTTTTGGAAGATATTCGCAATCATTCAGGAGGCACTAGGATGTCTGCAGAAGATCGTATGGAATTGAATTACACCTTCGATGACGAACCGCCGAGTTACGGCGCACGAATCAAAGTCATTGGCATCGGCGGCGGTGGGGGAAACGCGGTCAATCACATGATTGATGCCAAGATTGAAGGCGTGGAGTTTCTGGTCGCCAACACCGATTTACAGGCGCTGAAACGGTCGCGCGCTTCGGTCAAGCTGCAAATCGGAGCCAAGTTGACCAAAGGCCTGGGCGCGGGCGCGAATCCCGAAATTGGCCGTGACGCTGCGCTCGAAGACACTGAAAAAATCATCGAAGCGTTGGAAGGCGCGGATATGGTGTTCGTGACCGTTGGCCTGGGAGGCGGCACGGGAACCGGCGCGGCTCCGATCATCGCATCGCTGGCGGCGGAACTCGATGCGCTGACGGTGGCCATCGTCACCAAACCATTTCAATTTGAAGGTCGTCATCGCATGCGTCAGGCCGAAGCCGGATTGGATGAGTTGCGTTCGGTGGTGGACACACTGATTACCATTCCCAACGCGCGTTTGTTGCAGGCGTCGGATCGCAACACTTCGCTCAGCGATGGATTCAAGATGGCCGACGATGTGCTGCGTCAGGCTGTGCAGGGCATTTCCGATCTGATCACCACGCCGGGATTCATCAACGTGGATTTCGCCGACGTGAGGACGATCATGAAAAACATGGGCATTGCGTTGATGGGAACCGGCACCGGCGTCGGGGAAAATCGCGCGATGGAAGCGACGCAACGCGCCATCAGCAGCCCGCTGCTCGAAGAAACTTCGATCAACGGAGCGCGCGGCGTGCTGGTCAACATCACCGGCGGAGCCGATCTGACCTTGCGCGAAGTGGACGAAGCCATGAACGTCATTCACGACGCCGCCGATCCGGACGCCAACATCATTTTCGGCACCGTGCCGGACGACAAACTGCAAAACGAAATGAAGATCACCGTCATCGCCACCGGCTTCGAACAGCCCAAGGTGGAAAAGGTTCAACCGCTGCGACCGACGGCGATTCAGGGCGGGGCCGTAACGAATAACCAGCCGCAAATCGCGCGGCAGTCGGCTGCTCCATCTCCTCTTTTTCGGGAAGAAGACCTGGATGTGCCGACGTTTATACGCCGTAAAGCGGATTAAGCAGTAGGTTCAACTCGACAAAATAAAACGGCGACTCGTGAAGAGTCGCCGTTTTATTTTGTTTGGAGAGCCGTGACTTGTCACAGCTTTTGCATTCTTTACTAAACGCTTCAAGCTGCTACAAGGCTTGGATTGATAGAGGAAAGCGGCGCTGAAATGCCGCACTCCGGATGGCATTACTGGCCATGCAATTGAGCGTAATGAGCGAAGAACCAGTAAGTGATTCCCGCCCAGGCCGCCAGATTCACCAGCGATACTATCAAGCCCAGTATTTTGGTTTGCGCGCTTCGCCCGCCAGCTTTTTTGCCGTACATCAACATGACGAACAGCAATCCGACGACAATCCAGAAGAACAACCGAATGCCGTAATCAAGAGCGGTGGCGTTGACAATATACGTTTTGACTTGCCACGCAGTCAGGATCAGCGTCAGCGTGATTCCAACCAGCGCGGCGATGGGCGGTTTGTAATCATCCGCCTGAACTGCGCCCGCGCCGCTGAGCTTGCTGTTGGAATAACTGTAGGCGAAATAAATCACCAAACCTATGGACATCCAATCAATCAATCGAATCCATGTGTCCAACGGCAAACTGTTCATCAGATACGCCGCCGACAACACCGTGGCGACGGGAATGATCGGACTGAGCGGCACTTTGAACGGGCGATGCATGGCCGGATTGGACCTGCGCAGAATGATGATGCCCGTGCCAACGATGACGAACGCGAACAGCGTTCCGATGCTGACCAGTTCGCCCAGCAAGCTGATCGGAACCAACCCGGCCAGAATCGCCACAATCGTTCCGGTAATGGCCGTGGTGATGTGTGGAGTCTGGTATTTCGGATGGACTTTGGCAGCCCAGGTCGGCAGCAACCCGTCTTTCGACATCGAATAAAACACGCGCGGCTGACCCATGACCATCACCACCATCGTCGAACTCAAACCGAGCACTGCGCCTACTTTGATGATGGTTGGGAACACCGCAAGGATCGTTCCCATTGTCGTGCCTCGCGCCAATTGCAAAGCGGCGTCAACCGCCACGGCAATCGGAGCCGCTGCGTTGGTCAACAGCTTGTAATCCACCAAACCGACCATGATTCCGGCAACCAGCACATACAGCACTGTGCAAATCGCCAGCGAGCCGATGATGCCGATGGGCATGTCTTTTTGCGGATTCTTGGCTTCCTGCGCGGCGGTGGAGACGGCGTCAAAACCGATGTAGGCAAAGAAAATCACAGCGGCTCCGGTAATTACTCCGCCGAAACCGAATGGCATGAATTCCGCGCAACCCGGAGTTCCGGGTGTGCAGCCCATTCCCAGATTGGCTTTGTTGACGTACCCGATGCCGGCAACGATGAACAACACGACGACCAGCACTTTGACCAGCACGATGATCGAATTGAAGCTGGCGGATTCCTTGATGCCTTTGATCAACAGCAACGTCACGCCAACCGAAATCAACAGTCCCGGCAAGTTGACCAACCCTCTGACCTGGCTGCCATCGGCCAGAGTCATCACAGTCCAGGGGCCGGCGGTGAGTTGAGCAGGAAAGACTATGCCGAAGTCATTGAGCAGACTGACCAGATACCCTGACCATCCGACGGCGACCGTGGCCGCACCGAAAGCGTATTCCAGAATCAAATCCCAGCCTATGATCCACGCCACGAATTCGCCGAGCGTGCCGTAACCATAAGCGTAGGCCGAACCGGAAATCGGGACGCTGGCGGCGAATTCCGAATAACAGAGCGCTGCAAAGGCGCTGACAATTCCGGCCAGAATCATTGAAATGACGACAGCGGGGCCGGCGTGTCTTCCGGCGGCCTGGCCTGTCAGGACGAAAATCCCTGTTCCGATAATCGCTCCGACGCCGAGCATGGTCAGGTCAAGCGAGGTGAGAGCCTTTTTCAGAGTATGTTCGCCGGTTTCCTGAGCTTCGGCGATAATCCGATCAATAGGCTTTGTTGCAAACAATGACATCGAAGTCCTCCTTGGCCTGCCCGCGAACAGCAGGCCGATTCGAATTTAACCAAAGTAATGCTGTGTTCAGCAGAATTGTGTAGAAGTTTTGACTGCGAATGGAATCGCGGTGTGACCGAAACAACGCTAAGCGATCCCGAAGTGGCGCATACTCTAAACGCTAGGTTCGGAAAGCGTCAATGTCTTTGAGCCAGGAAATTCATGGGGAAGTCTGATACATCAATCATCGTCGAATCGAGCAAGCCCAGCCCACGAACGAATTTGTTTTCCTGATCTATAGAATCAAAAAGGGCGATCCGTTTCCGAACCGCCCGTGGTTTGAGCCAAATTGTTTGAAAGCTATTTGTTCGCTGGTTGTGGTGATTGTTCGGCTTGCGCCGGAGCCTGTTGAGGTTGCGCCTGTTGCTGAACCTGAGCCGGTTGAGCGGATTTCCTGTTGAAGTAATTTTCGCCCAATCGCCAGAAGTCGTTGCCAAATACGAAAATAATCAGCGCACCGACGATGGCCAATCCGACGGTTTGAATGCGTTCGCGCAGTTTCATGGTCAGGGTCCAACCGACCAATCCCATTAATCCTTCGACAAACAGCATCAGGATCATGCCGCCGTCCAGCACTGGAATCGGCAGCAGGTTGAAGATTCCCAGATTCAGGCTCAGAAATCCCATCCAGCTAATCATGCTGGCCCAACCGCCCGCGTTGTAAGTTTCAATGGTTGCCGTGGCCATTCCCACCGGGCCTTGCAGCGAATCACGGACTGACCGCGAACCCGCAAACATCTGCCGGAAGCCGATCACAGTGCCGCGCAAAATGCGCCAGTTGTAATCCCAACCGTACCGCAACGCTTCCATTACCGAAGAGGTTTTCACCAATGTGGACAATGGCATGATGCTGATGCCGATTGCCAGTTTGTATTCGCCGTCAATTAAGGCGGGCGTAGCGGACAAATCCACCGGTGAGTTATTACGTTCGACGGAAATTGTAATAGGTTGACCGTTACTGGTCTGAAGAGCGTTCTTGAATTCGCTCCACGATTTCAACGGTTGTCCGTTGACGGCGGTGATTTTGTCACCGGACTGCATGCCTGCCAACGCGCCGGGTTTGCCTGCTTCGACCGAAGTCACAGTAGCCTGTTTCATCGGGGTGGCCGCTTCCATTCCGGCTTCGCCAATTTTGTCGCGGCCAAACTGTCTGATGGCGGGCGTCAGCGTCAGGTCCATGACCTGGCTGTTGCGTTCGATTTTCAGCGGGATGTTTTCGCCCGGGCGCAGAAAGACTTCAAACCGAACATCGTCCCATGTGGCTTTGTTATTGCCTTCAATGGCCAGAATCTTATCGCCGGGCTGCAATCCGGCTTTTTGGGCGGCGGAATCTTTCAACACATACCCGATGGTTGGCTGCTGGCTGTGGTCGGCGCTGTCGCGGAATCCGATCAGAATGCCGATGGTGGGAATCAACAACGCAGTGGCGATGTTGAATGCAGGGCCGGCCAGCGCCACCAGAAACCGTTTCCATTTCGGATGGGAGTTGAATTCATCGGCAGGAGCGTCGCTTTTGCCCTGCAACATTTCCAGATTTTCTCCGCGAAATCGGACGTAACCGCCGAGCGGAACGGCGCTGAACCGATAATCGGTGTCGCCATATTTGAACCCGAACAGGCGCGGGCCGAATCCTACGGAAAAGACTTCGACGCCGATGCCCAACATTTTGGCGACGATGAAGTGACCGAATTCGTGGATCACCACCATCAAACACAAGACAATGATAAATGCGACTAAACCCATCTCTAACTCTCCTTCTCTTGACAGACTGTTGCTTGTGGGGAATCAGCCAGCTTGTGAAACGCAACCCTTTCCGGTTGCAAACAACTTGTCGAAACGACGGGCAGTGTATTTCAGGCTCTGGGGCGAGTCAAAGTGCGTTTTACAACTCGAAAAACCGGTGCTTTGCAGCCGCAGAGGCGGAAAGGTAGACTATCGCATCCTTTCAGCAACAGGTGTCAGAAAGAAACGAAAACACAAATGAGTTCAGAAATTCAAAAGATAGGCTTTGTCAGTCTGGGCTGTCCCAAAAATCTGGTGGACAGCGAAGTCATGATGGGGCAATTGCAAAAACACGGCTATCAACTGACCACCGACCGCGAAGCTGCCGACGTGATGGTCATCAATACCTGCGGCTTCATCCAAACCGCCAAAGAAGAATCCATCAACACCATTCTGGAAATGGCGGAACTGAAAGAGTCGGCGAATTTGAAACGGCTGGTCGTCGCCGGTTGTCTGGTTGAACGTTATCGGCAGGATTTGCTCAATCAACTTCCCGAAGTGGATGCCGTGCTGGGAACCAGCGAACTGGAAAAGATCGTCGCGGCGGTTGATCCGTCGGCGGTGGCGGCTCAGGACGCGGCGTTTGTCGCCTCGAACGCCTGGATGACGCGCGGATTGCCGACTTACCTGTACGACGAAACTTCGCCGCGCGTGTTGGCGACGCCGAAGCATTTCGCTTACGTCAAAATCGCTGAAGGCTGCGACCACACCTGCGCGTTTTGCGCCATTCCGCAGATGCGCGGCAATTACCGAAGCCGTCGCGCCGGTTCGATCCTGCGCGAAGCCGAAGCTTTGGCCGAACAAGGTGTCAAAGAGTTAGTGCTGATTTCTCAGGATTCAACTCAGTACGGTTTGGATTTGGGAATCAAAGACGGCTTGGCTGATTTACTGCGTTCGTTAGCAAAAGTGGACGGCATCGAATGGATTCGCGTCATGTACACTTATCCGAATTCCTTGAGCGACGCGACGCTGGCCGCAATGGCCGAAGAATCGAAGGTCTGCAACTACCTGGACATGCCGTTGCAACACGCCAGCGCGAACATCCTGAAACGCATGCGGCGCGGCGGCAATCGCCAGTTGCTGGAAAAGCTGATGAACCGCGCCAAGCAGTTTGTGCCGGACATCACCTTGCGCACGACGTTGATTGTCGGCTTTCCCGGCGAAACCGACGCGGACTTTGAAGAGTTGATGCAATTCGTCCGCGATGTGGAATTCGACCGTGTAGGCGTCTTCACCTACTCCGACGAAGAAGGCACGCACGGCTTCAACCTTGATGGCAAGGTTCCCGCGCGCGTGATGCGGACTCGCCGAGCGAAGTTGATGCGCGAACAAGCTAAAATTTCCAAAAAGAAAAACAAGGCGATCATCGGCAAACAATTTCGCGCCTTGTTGGAAGGCGTTTCCGAAGAAACCGATCTGCTGTTGCAGGCTCGACTGGAATCGCAGGCGCCCGAAGTAGATGGCCACGTGCTGATCAACGACATTCCGGAAAACTTCACCGCCAAACCAGGCGATTTTCTGAAAATAGAAATCACCGAAGCCCACGAATATGATCTGGTGGCGAGAGTTATTTGAGGCTAAGGGCTTGAAATGTTATTCGACTGGCACGATAAAAAAGCGGAAGCCAATGTAGCCAAACATGGAGTCAGCTTTGAAGAAGCGAGCGAGGTTTTTTATGATCCAAACGCTATCCCATACCCTGACTTCTTGCATTCGATTGAAGAAGAGCGGTTTGTAATCATTGGCCATTCGTCACGGCGATTGCTGATGGTTGTTTACATCGAAATCGAAGAAGACTTTATTCGGATTATTTCCGCACGACGAGCCAGCAAAAGTGAAAAGAAGCGATATGAAAAAGGTGAATAAAAACGACAAACCGGATACAACATTCAGATTTCAAATGGTCGAAGACAAAGGCGCCGAGGTGATAATAGAGGTTTCGCCGGAAGATTATGCGCGAGAAATAGCCGCTGGCGTTTCTCCTGACGAAACCCTGCCACCTGGTCGTCACGTTGGCATCCGTGGAGGATTTCTGAAACGTCATCCCAATTTCGACCCGACGAAAACAAAAACTGTGGTTCACATATCGCTTGGTCTTGATCTGGAGGTGCTCAATTACTTCAAGCAATTAGCCAAAGAAACCAATGCTGAGTCGTATGAAACGCCGATTAAGCAGGTGTTGCGCGACGCAATGGAAAAAGCCGGACAGGACAGCACGTCGGCTTCGTCGGAACAGCAAACATTGATTGAGAATCCGCAATTTATCGAAGCCGTTGCCGAGCGCGTGAAAAAGCTGTCGAAAAAATCTTCTACAAAGCCCGGTTCAAAAATTCCATCCGCCAACAAAACGCGCCGTCGCGCTGCCTGAAAATCACGATGACAAATCCCGAACCGTTCGCTGACAAACGCGGCAAATCTTTCAATCCTCAAGGAGCTTTGGATTGGTTGGCGGTCATCATCGCCACTGGCGGAGGCGCAGGTTTTGTGCCGATTGCGCCGGGAACGTGGGGATCGCTGGTCGGTTTGTTGATCGCTTACGGTTTGATCGCCGCGTTCAAAACGAATGTCGCCTTGCTGCAAAACCTGTTGATTGTCGTCAGCGTGTTTCTGGCCTGGATTGGCATTTGGGCAGGCACGCGAGCCGAATCCGTCTTCGGCAAAAAAGATTCCGGGCAGATTGTAATTGACGAAGTTTGCGGTCAGGTCATCACGTTTGTCTTCATTGCGCCGTTTCTGGCTGGATTGGGAAATCAATGGCGCTGGTGGCTGATCCCAGGTTTTTTGCTGTTTCGCGCCTTCGACATTTTCAAACCTTTTCCGATCAACGGGCTGCAAAGTCTGACCGGCGGAGTGGGCGTAATGATGGATGATGTGATAGCCGGAATTTACGCCGCCGGGCTGATGTCATTGGCTTTGTGGTTGACGATTTGACCCGCTTGCTACCCGCGGTACTGATTCAAAAATTATGCTAAACGCTGAAATTATCGCCATCGGCTCTGAGATGCTGACGCCGTTTCGCCTGGACACCAATTCGTTGTGGCTGACCGAACGGTTGAATGCGATGGGCATTGACGTGAAGCTCAAGACCGTAGTCGGCGACGACGAAGCGCGATTGGACGAAACCATACGCGATGCGATGAAACGTTCCGAAATCGTCATTGCCACTGGCGGACTTGGCCCGACCGAAGACGACATCACGCGGAAAATTTTCGCCCGCGTGCTGAAACGCCGATTGATTCTGGACGATGCGATTCTGGAAAAGCTGAAAGCTCGATTCGCCAAACGCGGCACGCCGATGCCGGAAATCAACGCCCGGCAGGCGCTGGTGATGGAGCGCGCCGAAGTTCTGCCCAATCCAAACGGGACGGCTCCGGGAATGCTGGTCGAAGAAGGCAAATGCACAGTAGTGATGCTGCCTGGGCCGCCGCGCGAAATGAAGCCAATGTTCGATGCTTCGGTCGCTCCGGTGTTGAAACAGCGCGTGGGCGACGTGATCATCCTTCGCCGCAAGTTGAGCATTTTCGGCCTGACCGAATCGCGCACGGATGAACTGGCTGCGCCGGTTTACACCAAGTTTCAAAACCCCACGACGACGATTTTGTTCAAGGACGGCCAGATCGAATTGCATCTGACAGCTCAAGCGAAAAACGACGCTGAAGCAAATCGCTTGCTGGATGAACTGGCCGGGCAGCTTGATGAAGCGCTGGGCGAATACATCTTTTCCCGCCGAGACGAAACGCTGGAACATGTGGTCGGCGATTTGCTGCGCTGGCGAGGTTATTCGCTGGCGACGGCGGAAAGTTGCACCGGAGGTTTGCTGGCCGGGCGCGTCACCGAAGTTCCAGGCAGTTCGGAATACTTTCTGGAAGGCGTCGTCACTTATTCCAACGAAGCAAAAATGCGAATGCTCGAGGTGCCGAAAGAAATGCTGGACGAACACGGCGCCGTCAGCGAACAGGTTGCCTGCGCGATGGCCGCGGGAGTTCGCAAGCTGGCCGGTTCAACGTTTGGCATCGGCGTTACGGGCATTGCCGGTCCCAGCGGAGGCACTGAAGAAAAACCGGTCGGGTTGGTTTACATCGCGCTGGCCGACGAAGACACGGTCGAAGCCCGCAAGCTGATTTTCCCCGGCGACCGCCAGTTCATTCGCACGCTGACGGTCAATTCGGCGCTTGATCTGTTGCGGCGTAGAATCAAATAATGGCCGGACAGAAAGGAGTTACATTGCAATGAAAGTTACAACTTCAGAACCCAAAGTCAAAATCGTCATGGCCAAGCCAACTCGGTCAGTTGCGGCCAAACGAAAGCCAAAACTGGTCCCGCCGATTACGATCAACCCCGAACGATTGGGAGGAACTCCAACGATTGCCGGAACCCGATTACCGGTTGTGGCTTTGATTGATTATCTGAACGACGATCAAGCCATTGCAAACTTCAAAGCGGATTTTCCGGGTATCAGCGATGAACAGATTCAGGCAGTCATCGAACGGATACGAGAAGCCCTGGAAGAAGGTTGGCTGGCTGAAAGAATTGATTATTGATGCGAGTGCTTTTCGACAAGGGTGTGCCGGTTAAGTTGCGCCATTCATTCCCCGATCACAGCGTGACAACTGTGCGAGATTTAGGATGGGATGAACTGGGAAACGGTGAGCTGTTGGCAAAGGCTCAGGAGTTTTTCGATGTTCTGATTACGACCGATTCAAACGTTTCGTACCAACAACCTTTGCATGATTACGACATTGCATTGATTGTGTTGCGCGCTTTCAAGATCAAGCTGGAATTTTACCTGCCAATGGTTCCTGAAATCGAAAACACCTTTTCCAAAACCCAGCCGGGTGAAGTGGTTTACATCTATGCCGACCCCAAGCTCGCGTTGAAGGATCAACGTAAGGGGCGTAAGAGGAAACAGCCGAAATGATTGCAACTGAAATTCTGGCAATTGTGTTTGCTTATCTGCTTGGTTCAATCCCGTTCGGCTTTTTGATTGTCAAGCTGAGAAGCGGTGCCGACATACGCGAAACCGGCAGCGGCGGAACCGGTGCAACCAATGTCACGCGCAAAGCGGGCAAAGGCGCGGGCATCGTTACGCTGGCGCTGGACGCGCTGAAAGGCGTTGCGGCGGTGTTGGTAGCTCGCTGGTTGACGGATGAAGCCGGGACTTCGTGGGTGGTGGCGGGTGCGGGAGTTTTGGCGGTTGTCGGGCATTGCTTTCCGGTCTGGTTGAAATTCAAAGCGGGCAAAGGCGTCGCGACGGGCTTGGGCGTGTTTCTGGCCATTGTGCCGTGGGCGGTGATGGCGGCGGCAATCGTGTTTGTCGTCGTCGTATGGCGAACGCGGTTCATCTCGCTCGGTTCGATTCTGGCGGCGGCCTTTGTGCCGCTGTGGGTGTGGGCGATGCACACGTGGTTGGAACCCATCAGCAATTCTGTCCCGATCATCGCTGCGCTGTGTACTTCGTCGGCGATCATCATTGCCAAACATCACGAAAACATTCAGCGGTTGATGGCCGGAACCGAAAACAAATTCGGCTCGGCAAAATGAACGCAGCAATTTCCGATTCATAAATCAACAACTCCGCCATCAAAACCATCTGAGGGATTTTTCAATGGACGTTTCTTCCAAAGCCGTTCCGGCAATCGAATTTCGCAACGTTTCAATCAGTTTTGACGATGTGCAGGCGTTGCGTCAGGTCAGTTTTTTGCTCGGCAAAGGCGAGATGATTTGCCTGACGGGTGATTCGCAATCCGGCAAATCCGTCTTGTTGCGGTTGGCATTGGGATTTTTGCAACCGGACGAAGGCGAAATCTGGATCAACGGGCAAAACATCACTGGGCTGGACGAAACCGAATTACTGGCCGTTCGGCGCGGGTTGATGGGCATGGTGTTTCAGGAAAACGCGCTGTTCACTGGACAGACGGTTTACGAAAACGCAGCGTATCGGTTGACCGATCAGGAATGGCCGGAAGAGGAAATCGAAAAATCCGTTTTGGAAGTGTTGACCTTCGTAGGTTTGCAAAACGATCTTGAAAAACAGGCTGAAGCGTTGTCCGGCGGCATGAAGCGTCGCCTGGAATTGGCGCGAGCCTTGATCGGCTGGCCGAAAATCATGCTCTACGACGAACCGACGGCGGGACTAGATCCGATCAACGCGCATCAGGTGTTGGATTTGATTATTCGAGCGCGCGATCTGCACGGCATTTCTTCGCTGTACGTGACCAAAATGCTCGGCGAAATTTCTTATCTGGCCAATCATCGCGCCGAACAGAGCCATGACGTTTGGACTATTGTTCCGGCAGACGCTGTAACCGGCCTGAATGTCATGCTGTTGGAAGAAGGCCGCATAGCGTTTTTCGGTTCGCCGCAGGAATTTCAGCAAAGCCCGTTGCCAGCGGTTCAGCACATGCTGCATCCAGTCACCGACGCTCTTCACGACAATCTGGAAGTCGCAGACCCCTGGGCGCAAAATCGTCGCAGCCGCGACAAGAACTTTCTGGGGTGATAACAGCCGCACTGGAAAAATCTCCCTTCTTCGCAAGACCCGGCTGAATCGGCGTTCTTGGTTTCGGCAAGCCAAAAACTTCAGACCCGATTGTGAAGGAGTAACAACCAATGAAATATCTGACCAGAGCTTTTGCCTGTTTGCTGATTGCGGTTTCGTGGGCGGCTGCTCAGCAGGACACGCCTCCCAAGCCGACGCCCAGCATTCAACCGACGGCGGAAGTATTGATGAAAGCCGCCGATAAAACTCAGACCAAACGCGAGGAAGTTTCGTCAGAGGAACTGAAAAAGTTCGTTGAACGCGAAATTGCCAAAGCGGCGGCGTTGCCGGTGACGACGACTGTTCAAGAACCGATCAAACCAACAGTCTCAACTGATGCGCTGAAAGACCTGAAATTGGATACCAAAATTTCGATGATTTTTGTTGAAGGTGGAGCCTACATGCGGATTGGAAATATGATTGTTGCGATGGCTGGCAGCGAATGCTTTTTGTCCGAAGAGGAAGTTGTGGCGCGAAGACTGCGTGTCCAGGCAAAGTTCGCCGAAATGGAGAAAGCGGAATCTGGCAAAACCGAACCGGCGAAGAAAGATTGATCTGGTGGCTGAATCAGGGAAGCCAAAACCAGATCAAACCCAGCGCCAGGAACAACACGCCCCAAACCAGAAAGACAAAGGTCAGCGGGTTGTTCAGCCAGTTCCACATCGGAGCAAGCCAACTGCGCGAATCGGTTGGCAACGAAGATGAATTGGTTTGTGAACGGGAAATCATCGCTGCGTAAATCAGCAAACATCGTGCCTGCCACTTGAGTGGCGGGCGCAACTATTTCCAGGCCTGCCGGTTGCAGTTCACGACAAGGTTGAAGTTTATGGCGCTCAATCGCCCCAAACCGTGGCGAAAACCGACGCTCGGTTTCGTTGAGTATTTGACCCGTGTGACAAAAATGAGCAACCGTCAAGCTGAACAGGCCGTCTGCCTTGCCGAAAATCAGCAACTGAAGATGAGGTGATGTTATGCGCTCAAAAAAAATTCTGTTTTTAATTTCATTGTGCTCTGTGCATTTTTTGCTGGCCGCAAATGGTTTCGCTCAGCAATTGGTGTCGGCAAAAATCACAGCCATCGAAGGTCAGGTGGAGATTCAACGCAATCCGAGCAATCAACCCGTGCCGGTAAAAATCGCCTTCAAGGTGGAGGATCGTTTGTCGGCGGGCGATACCATCATCACAGGCAAAAACGGGCGGTTGGTGTTGGGGCTGTCGGATGGTTCGCAGGCGGTGATTGCGCCTAAATCCAAAGTCGTCATACAGGACTTGAGCCAGTCGCCACGCACATTGTTTGAAGTCTTGAAAGGCAAAACCCGCATTCAGATTGAAAAGCTGGGCGGCCAGCCGAATCCTTATCGCGTCAACACTCCGACGGCTGTGATTGCCGTTCGTGGCACGATTTTCGATGTGCTGGTCAACGACAACGACACGGAAGTTTTCCTGCACGAAGGCGAAGTCGCCGTCACCAATCTGCGGTTGCCGGATCGTCCTGTGATTTTGACTGCCGGACAAACGACGCGCGTGTTTTTGCAACGTCCGCCGAATCCGCCCGGAGCGTTCAAACCCGGGCGCAATGACGGAAACTTCAGGACGGCTCAACCGGGCGGTTCGGGACAAAACGGACGGATTGCCGACGCTTCCGGGCGCGTTCCGAATCGAAACGATCAAAGAGTTCCACAGAGCGAACGGCGCGATCAGGGACGGGGAGTTCCGCAGACTGGGACGCCCGACACTGGACGCAGCGCTCCGGCTCCGCCACCGTCCAGACCGGATGGAAGAAAACCGTAACTTTTCTCTGAGGCTTCAACCGAAGTGATTCAACCTAACTCTCAAACGCACAAGATTCTGGTGGTGGACGACGAACGCGGCGCGCGTATGGCGTTGGAAGTTCCATTGCGTATGAGCGGATACGACGTGGCCGCCGCAACCTGCGGACGCGAAGCCATTGCGCTTGGACAGAACAAACGATTCGACGTGGTGTTGACGGATATTTTCATGCCGGACATCACAGGATTGGAAGTTGTGCGCGAATTTCGCCGCTTCAGCCCCGACACCAAAATCATCGCCGTCACTGCGCAAGGTTCGCTGGAAATCGCCATGCAGGCCGTCGAAGAAGGCGCATTCGATTTCATAGCCAAGCCATTCAACATTGACGAAGTGCTGTCCATAGTCAATCGCGCAGCTCATCACGCGACGACGACCGAAGCCGTCAGCCCTGACCCTGCGCATGATTTTTCAGCTTCGGGATTGATCGGACACAGTCCGCAGATGGTGCGCGCTTACAAACTGACGGCACACGCCGCGCGCACCAACGCCACCGTCTTGATCGAAGGCGAATCCGGCACCGGCAAGGAACTCATTGCTCGCGCCATTCACAACAATAGTTCGCGCGTCAATCGTCCGTTCACTGCGGTGAATTGTTCGGCGATGACCGAAACCTTGTTGGAATCGGAACTGTTCGGGTACACCAAAGGCAGTTTCACCGGCGCAGCCGCCGACCGCGCCGGATTATTCGAAGCAACCGAAGGTGGCACGATCTTTCTGGATGAATTGAGCGGCACGACGCAATCGTTCCAGGCCAGTTTGTTGCGCGTGTTGCAGGAAAAAGAAGTGCGCCGCATAGGCAGTCGTGAACCGCGCAAGATTGACGTGCGCGTCATTGGCGCGACCAACGTCAATCTGGAAGAGCTGGCCAATCGTGGCGATTTTCGCGCGGATTTGTTTTATCGGCTGAGCGTTTTGACGATTCATCTGCCTCCGCTGCGCAATCGCGGAGCCGAGGATGTGGCGTTGCTGGCGCACCATTTCCTGAAAAAATACGAACGCGAACACGGCGAACAAATTCGCATTGGCGAAGATGTAGTTGAATTGCTGGCGAGGTATTCGTGGCCGGGCAACGTCCGCGAATTGGAAAACACAATCGAACACGCCGCCGCCGTGTGCGCCGATCGGTTGATTACGATCAGCGATTTGCCGCAGCGAATTGTCGAACGCGCAGCTCCGCCATCAACTACGCTGAGCGCGCCGAGCGTTTCCCTGATTGACGACCGGCCAAATCTGGCCGAGTTGGAACGCCGGTATGTGCAATTGGTGCTTTCCGAAAACAGCGGCAACAAATCGCGCGCGGCGGAATTGCTCGGCATAGATCGCCGTACGATCTATCGTTATCTGGAAAATGCTTCGCCAGAAAATGACAACTCGGCAGACGGCGTTTAGAGTACCGCCTTCAGGCGGCAGCGGCTCGTTTACGAGCCTGACAGCGCGGCTAAAGCCGCCGTTTCCGCCTGAAGGCGGTACTCTGAACGCGCGTTTTTGATGATGAAGCATACTTCACATTCCATCCGCACAGCGACAATTTTGGGCGTCAGCATTCTGCTGGTTGTCATTGTGACGTGGTTTGTGCCTTGGTTGCAGGAGGCTTCGTCGAACGTCCTGTTTCGATTGCGAGGCGAGCTGAAATCCCCCGCCGACATTGTCATCGTGGCGATTGATGACCACAGCTTGCAAACGCTTGGCGCGCGCTATGGCTCTTGGCCGTGGCCGCGTTCGGTGATGGCGGCGGCGATTGAAGCCCTGACCGAAGCGCGCCCGCTCAGCATTGGCCTGGATGTCATTTATTCCGAAGCCTCCCGACCGGAAGACGACCGCCGTTTGGCGACGGCGATTGCTCACAATGGCCGTGTCGTGTTGCCTGCGCAGTTATACGAAACCGCAAACAGCGCTGCCTGGTTGCGCCCGATTCCCGAATTTGCAGAATCCGCGCAAGCCATCGGCCACGCGCACATAGCGCTGGGTGTGGACGGAATGGCACGCAGCGTTCAACTCAGCAAAGCCGACGACCGCGCCGAAAAACTATGGGCATTTGCCGCCGAAGTGGTTCGCATTGCCGAACGGTTTTCAGCGAATTCCATCGAAGAGCGTTCGGGCGAATTGCAATTCGGCGCATATCAAATTCCCGTTAGCGACGAAGCCACAGCTTCAGCAATTCCCAGCGTCAGCATCGTCCGCCAGAATGAAATGATGGTGAATTTTGCCGGGCCGACCGGATCGTTCCGGTCTATCAGCATTGCCGATGTGATCGAAGGCAAAACCTCGCCGAAGCTGTTTGCCAACAAGATCGTGTTGATCGGAGCGACTGCGGCTTCGATGGGAGATTCGCGCGTGGTTCCGTTTATGAATTACGCCACCGAACAGCCCGGCCTTGGCCTCCGCGAAGGCGGTCAGGAAATGCCAGGCGTCGAAATTCACGCCAACATCATCAACACCATTCGTAGCGGGCAGGCGTTGCGCTCTTTGCCGGATTGGCTGGGGTTTGCCGTGTCGCTGATGGTGATTTTGCTGTGCGCGTGGACGATTCGTCAGTTTGACGGTTGGCGACAGTTGTTGATTTTGGGCGTGATTCTGCTGGTGATTCTTGGCGGCAGCTTTCTGGCGTTCGGTTGGTTGCTGGTGATTCCGCCGCTGCCCGCAATGTTGACGGGATTTGCCGTCGTCATTCCATTGCTGTTGAACAGGTCGCTCAACGCCAGCCGCGAACTCGACGTCAAACTGGCGGCATTGGTCAGCAGTCAGAAAAGCTTTTTGACGCCGGAATCAGGCGCGCCCGCCGATTTTGCCAACAATCAATTGTTGCCCCAGCCGCTTGCCTGGAAACTGCGGGCAGTGGACGATCTGACCACGCAGTTGCTGGCGCGAATGGGATTCATCAATCGCATTCTGTCCAGCATGGACGAAGCCGTGCTGGTCGCCGATCTGAACGGGCAAATCATTTTCGCCAACCGCGAAGCGCAGCAGCTTTTCGGTTGCGAAGAAACGGAATTGACCGGCAATTGCTTTGCTGAATTTTTGGCGGTGCGCGGCAAACTAGATGTTACAAAGTTGAACGAAGCCATAGCGGCGGCGCTCAACGGCCACAGCGCACAGCTTGAGTTTGAAACTCCGTCGCCGGAACCGCGCTATTTTTCGTTGCTGCTATCGGCGCTGATGGCGGGAGCAAACGATGCCAACGCCATCGGCGTCGTGGCGTTGATTTCCGACATCACCAAACGCGTCGAATTGGATCGGATGAAAACCGAAACGTTGCAATTGGTGTCGCACGAACTGAGAACGCCACTGACTTCGATTCAGGGGTTGAGCGATGTACTGTTGAAATTTCCGGTTGCCGCTGACGAATCGCGCGAAATGCTCGGCGTCATCAACGCCGAAGCTGTTCGATTGAGCGAAACCATCAACCGGTATCTGGATTTGACGCGGCTGGAATCCGGCGCTCAGCGGTTGCGTTTGTCGCCGCTCGATTGCGAAGAATTGATTGCCGACTGCATTCGCAAATTGTTTGTGTTTGCCGCCGAACGCAGTGTGCGGTTGCGTTCGCAAATCGAATCCGATCTGCCTGCATTGCAAGCCGACGCGCAATTGCTGGCTCAAGCCATCAGCAATCTGCTCAGCAACGCCATCAAATACAGCCCGCCGAACACGGAAGTTATCGTCCTTGCTGAACGTCGCCAAAATCAATTGGCCATCAGCGTGCGCGATCAGGGCTTCGGCATTCCGCCAGAAGCGCAGGAACGAATCTTCGAAAAGTTTTTCCGCCTGGAACGCGACGCTTCGTCCAATGTTGTCGGCACAGGATTGGGATTGTCGTTGGTGAAAGAAATCGTCGAACAGCACGGCGGACAAATTACGGTCGAAAGCGCGCCTGGCGCTGGCTCTACGTTTACCATTCTTCTTCCTTAAGCCCTTGTGCATCTTCGTCACAGAAAACCGGATGTTGCCCTCAATCACTCGTCGGTTTTCGCCACGCTGCCTGATCGTCAAGCGCCCATCGCAAAATCACCAAATCGCAAAACATCAATGAACACAAGGCTCCGAGCAGATGTCACCGGACAGCAACTTTGCGGCACGGCCATTGCCAAAGCTGATGGTGGAGATCAGGACTCGCATTGATCTTCACGGTTGGCGCGTTTCACCGCCCGGTAAGGGGAGCGGTTTAAGTGAAATCAAAAAGCTTTGATTGCCGCTTGGGCGGTGAACGCGCTTTTAAGAAAACAGCATTGAAAAAGGAGTACAAACGAATATGAGACAACAAGTGAAATGGATTGGCGCTTCGATGATGTTGCTGTGCGCAATTGCGCTCAGCGTGACGACGGCTTTTGGTTCACCGCAGCGCCCGTCGCGTGACCCATTGTCCATTTTGAAACGCGCCATTACCGAAGCCAACGCGCCAGCTTTGACCGGAACGCAGGAAACCGAACTGACCTCTTTGATTACGGCGTTCAAAGACGCGCAACCGGATGAACCAGATGCGGAACTGGCAGCGGCGCACGATGCCTATGACGCAGCGATTCTGGCGGGCAGCGCGACCGAAGCGGCGGCGCAGGCAACGATCATTGCCAACCGGCTGGCTGTGTTGAGCAAAGCCCGGCTGGACGCACAGGCGAGATTTGAAATTGCCGTGTTGGCCATTTTGAGCAACGGCGGCCAGTTGGAACCGCTGAAAACCAAATTCACCGCCGATCGCGTGCTGAGCATTGTTCGTTCTCTGGCCGGACGCGGCCCCGGCGGTGGTCACGGTGGCCCCGGTGGCGGTCCTGGCGGTGGCCCGGGCGGCGGTCGTCCGTAAGCGAATTTCCTTCGTCTGAATCTAAAGTCATCCTTCCAACCGGGCTGTGCGCCGATCAATAGAACCTTCCTTGATCGGTGCTCAGCCCGAAATCATTTTCCAGCCACTCTGACCGACTATTTGTTCAAATAGAATCCGCGCAAGTCGAACTTAATTTGACTCATTGTGAAATGATGTGCTACTTATCCGCCCTTAAATTCAACGCAATTTTTACAGCTATTGCTGATTGTGCAGCAAAACTTTTCTGAGAGGAGCGGCCTTCGACCGTGAATGTCCTAGCCTTGGCGGGTAGTGTACTGAGCATTGATGGATCGTTTTTAGTTGTTTTCATCTCCATCCTTGTTTTGATCTTCATTCTCAACCGCACGTTGTTCAAACCCATCAATCAGGTGTTGGATGAGCGCGAACGGCTTGGCGCGGGGCGCATGTCCGAAGCCAAGCAGTTGCTGGCGCAATACGAAGAGCGGCTCGGCAAATACGAGCAGCAGATTCAATCGGCGCGCGCCGAAGCGTATCAGTTTATGGAAACGCAACGCCGCGAAGCCCAGACCGCCAGAGCCGAAATGGTCGCTCAGGTCAAAGCCGAAACCGCCAAACAAATTGCCGCTGCCCGCGAAGACATTGCCAAACAGACCGAAGCCGCCAAGTCCAATCTGGAAGGCGAAGCCAGGGCGATGGCAGGCGTGATTTCTTCTCAGATTTTGCATCGGCCAATCAGCGCCGGAGGGAATTGAGCAACCATGACGACCACGACTTTTTTATCCGCTCTTTTCGTTCCCGTTCTTACAGAAATGTTCCCCATCCTGCTTTCGGGCGGCGCTGGAATGGCCGCCATTTCCAAGCTGTTCAACCTGACCATCTTTCTGGCGTTTTTGTATTGGGTGCTGAGAAAACCTGCCAAAGAGTTTTTCACGACTCGATTGGCGGAAGTGCGCGCTACGCTGCAACAAGCGGCAAAAGAAAAAGAAGCCGCTGCCGCCAAAATGACCGATCTGGATGCGCGGTTGAGCCGGTTGGATGCGGAAATCGCCGACATCAAAACTCAGGCACAACGCGAAGCCGTTGCCGAACGCGAGCGACTGGAAACTGAAGCGAAACGGGACATCGAAAAGATTCGCCAAAGCTCGCAACGCGAGGTCGAATCTGCCAAACAGATTGCGATGTCCGAACTGCGCGAATTCGCTGCGACCAAGGCGGTTGATCTGGCCGAACAAATGATCCGCAGGGAATTGAAGCCCGAAGATGACGCGAAACTGCTTCAACGAATGGGCGAGGAAATGTCGAAAGTGAGCTGACAAAGATTTTCCATTTGTCATTTTTCAGTTTTCATTTGTCATTGCGGCGAGCGCCAAATGGCAAATGTCGAATGACAAACGGAAAATGGAAAATGTTATGAGTGTTACCACCATTGCCAATCGGTATGCGCGCGCGCTGGCTGATGTAATCACGGAACGCGGCGAAATGAACGAAGTTGTTGCCGAACTGAACAGCTTTGCCTCGATGATGACCGGACACGGGCAGTTGCGCGACGTGTTCGCCAGCCCAGTGCTTTCGGGCGAACGCAAACGCGCCGTGCTGAATGAATTGCTGGCAAAACTGCAATTGCGGCAAACCTCCAGCAATTTCCTGCGGCTGTTGCTGGACAATTCGCGGCTGCACAATCTGGATCAGATGTTGAAGGCGCTGGCGCACGAATTGGATGCGCGGACAAACATCGTTTCGGCGGAAATCGTTACGGCGCGCACCATCAGTCCACAGGAAGAAACGATGCTGGCCGACAAATTGAAAGCAGCGACGGGCAAACAAGTGCGGCTGCAATTTCGCACCGATCCAGACATCATCGGCGGCGTCGTAACGCGTATTGGCAGTGTGGTGTACGACGGTTCGATCAAGACGCAATTGGCGCAAATGAAACGGCGCCTGATGAACGCTTAGGTGATTGGTGCAAATGGGTTGGTTGATTTAACGCCAACCACCGAACACCAACCATCAACCACCTTTTCGGAGTGAACATGGCTAACGAAATCAGAGCAGATGAAATCAGCAAGATAATCCGGCAACAGATCGAAAATTTCGACGCCGGTGTGACCGTAGCCGAAGTCGGTACGGTGATCAAAGTGGGCGACGGAATCGCCGAAATTCACGGCTTGGAAAAAGTCATGGCCGGTGAATTGTTGGAATTCGATAAAGGCGCTGCCGGTTTGGCGCTCAACCTGGAAGAAGACAAAGTCGGCGCGGTGCTGCTCGGCGATTATCTGGAGATCAAAGAAGGCGACATCGTCAAACGCACCAAACGCATTATCGAAGTCCCTGCGGGCGAAGCGATGCTGGGCCGCGTGGTCAACGCGCTAGGCCAGCCGACAGACGGCAAAGGCCCGATTGTCACCAACGACTTTATGCCGGTCGAACGCATCGCGCCGGGCATTGTGGATCGGCAGCCGGTGAAAGAGCCTATGCAAACCGGTTTGAAATCGGTGGATGGCATGGTTCCCATCGGACGCGGTCAGCGCGAACTGATCATCGGCGACCGTCAGACGGGCAAAACCGCCGTGGCTTTGGACACCATCATCAACCAGCGCGGCAAAGACGTGATTTGCGTTTATGTCGCCATCGGCCAGAAAGCTTCGACCGTCGCACAGGTGCAAGCGACGCTGGAACGATACGACGCGATGAGCTACACCATCATCGTTTCGGCTTCGGCTTCGGAACCGGCGGCAATGCAATACCTGGCGCCGTATTCCGGCTGCGCCATCGGCGAATACTTCATGGATCGCGGCAAAGCCGTGTTGTGCGTGTATGACGATTTGTCGAAACACGCAGCGGCGTATCGTGAAATTTCGCTGCTGTTGCGCCGCCCGCCGGGACGCGAAGCTTATCCGGGCGACGTGTTTTACCTGCACTCGCGCTTGCTGGAACGCGCCGCAAAATACAGCGGCGCGCGCGGCGGCGGCAGTTTGACTGCGCTGCCTGTGATTGAAACCCAGGCGGGTGATATTTCGGCGTACATTCCGACCAACGTGATTTCGATCACCGACGGCCAGATCTTTTTGGAATCCGACTTGTTCAACGCGGGCATCCGCCCGGCCATCAACGTCGGCAACTCCGTCAGCCGCGTGGGTGGAAACGCTCAGGTCAAGGCGATGAAGCAGGTTGCCGGTACGCTCAGATTGGAACTGGCGCAGTTCCGTGAACTGGCGGCGTTCGCGCAGTTCGGTTCTGACCTGGACGCAGCGACTCAGCGTCAATTGGCGCGCGGCCAACGGTTGACCGAAATCCTGAAACAACCGCAATACGTTCCGATGGATGTCGAAAAACAAGTGGCGATTATCTGGGCGGCTTCCAACGGTTACGTTGATGACGTGCCGGTTGAAAAAATACGCGACTTTGAATCCGAGTTGGTCAAGTTCCTGGAAACGGGCGGCACGGCGGCATTGGCCGCGTTGCGGGATAATTCCAAAGCGGGCATCAACGACGAGGTGAAGGGCAAGCTGAAAGCGACGCTCGACGAATTCAAACAACGCTACAACGCGCAGGCCAAAGCCGCGAAAGCGTAACGGCCAAAGACAGAGGACATTATGCCTAGTGTGCAGGATTTACGACGGCGAGTTCGCGCCGTCAAAAATATGCGGCAGATCACCAAAGCCATGAAAATGGTTTCGGCTGCCCGTTTGCGCAAAGCGACTGAGCGCGTAACCGCGGCGCGTCCATACACGAACAAGATGTTGCAGATTCTGGGCGACGCCGCGCGACGTTCGCCGGATTACCGCGATCCGTTGCTGGTCGGCCACGAACGCGAAGAAGGACGCAAGGAGCGCGTGATTCTGGCGCTGGTCACCGCTGACAAAGGTTTGTGCGGAGGTTTCAACACCAACCTGATCAAAGCCGCTCAGGAATTTTTGCGGCAGAACAGCGACAAGGAAGTTGAGTTGGTGTTGATCGGTCGTAAAGGTTGCGATTATTTCCGTCGCCGCCCAGTAGCGATCCGACGCGAACACATCGGCATCACAGGCACTGGCAAGGTCAGTGTCACCGATGTGGTGGAAATCGGTCAGGCGCTGGTGGCTGATTTCCGCTTGCAGGAAAAGCCGGTTGATCGCATTTACCTGCTTTACAACGAATTCAAATCGGCGTTGTCGCAACGTCCGGTGGTCGAACAACTGCTGCCGATTGGCCGCGACGAAGTAGAAGCCGGTCAGACGGATGTTTTGATTGATTACTTGTACGAACAACCGCCGCAGGTGATTTACAGCGAATTGTTGCCGAAGTTGATCGAAAACCAGATTTATCACGCCTTGCTGGAATCTGTGGCTTCGGAACTCGGCGCGCGCATGACCGCGATGGATTCGGCGTCGAAGAACGCTTCGGAAGTGATTGATAAACTGACTCTGGTTATGAACCGAGTGCGTCAGGCGAAAATCACCCGCGAGATCATCGAAGTCGTCAGCGGCGCGGAAGCTTTGTAAATTTCTGATTTTGGATTTTGATTCTGAATTTAAGGAAGTCGCAGTAATGAGCGGAATCAAAACAGAAAATCCAAAATCCAAAATCCAAAACTCAAAATTATTCTATTGGCTGCCACCACTGGTCTGGATGGCAGCCATTTTCTATTTCTCGACGGATTCATTTTCCGGCGAAAAAACCGGCTCGTTGCTGTACGACATCTTTCATTTCGTCTTTCCCAGCCTGACGTATGAACAGTTTCGACCGATTCACTTCGTCATTCGCAAAGCCGCGCACTTTACAGAATACGGGTTGCTGGCGTTGTTGTTGTTCCGGGCGTTTCGGGCCGCAAATACGAGTCGCTGGCGTTGGCGTTGGGCGATTGGTGCGTGGTTGGCAGTCGTGGTTTACGCTCTGACGGACGAATACCATCAAACGTTTGTGTCTTCCAGAACGGGCACGCTCAATGACAGTGTGATTGATATTTTGGGAGGGACGACAGCGTTGGTGGTGTTGTGGTTGATGCGTCGAAAGGACGAAAAGAATGACGGTTAATCGTCGCCGTGTTCGATGCGAATGGTCTGTACCGGCGAAGTTACGATGCGCTGTCCGCCGGAATAAAATTCGATTCGGAATCCAATTCCCAGCCAGCCCATTTTCAACATGCATCCGCCAAAGGTGGAACCGCTGACGGTGGCTTCGATGGGTTCGGAAAAATACCTGCCGCCTTGTACCAGAGCTTTGCCGGTTTCAGGTTCCAGAATGAAGATGTAATAGTTGGTGTTGAGAGTGCGGGCGCAAACCGTGTCGAAAGGCGCAAGAGAACGCAGGATTACTCCCTCCAGCGAGGAACTCAATTCGGTAAAACCGTCCAGCGAACAGTAGCGCGGGATACGATGCACGCACACCTCCTAAAATCAGAATCAAAACTCCAGAAGCGATCACTTCGGCTTCAGGGTTTCATTAAGCAGTGGCAACCGTTGGAGTTGCCCACAAACCTGCGGCAGTTGTACTCCACTCTTCCAAGTCGGTCAAGCTGTTGAAACTCTCCACACTGGTTGCCGAAAGAAAGACTTTCGGGTCAAAGCATACGTCCGAATTGTTGATCGGGATTGCTCAGAGAAAACCAAGTGTGGAGAGTTTATGGGGTGAGGAGAAAAATCGTAGACGGCAACGAAAAGGCCGATTGCTCACTGGGTACAATCGGCCCTTTTCGTGCCAAAGAGCAAGTCGAGAGGTAGCAGCGGGGGTTGTTAATACCGGCATCGGACCGCCACATCCTTACCCAACACCAGCAGATCATGCTGGCACTGGAAACAAACGCTGAATACGGGCTTTCTTCCAGTCATTCGGCGAAAATTATGCAAGAAAAAATACGAGCGCTATAAATTCTTGCGCCAGAGTCGTTTATTTGGTCAGGCATTCTATCGCCTGAGGCGGCGAAACTTTAGTAGAATGCGCCGCAGTTTGCTTCGGTAACCCAAATCATTCACGTTCAAGGTTCGATTACTTATGAGCAATTCGCCGACTTTTCGCCGACTGGCTGGTTTCGCGCTGGCAATCCTCATTTTTTCAACTCCGGGCATGACAATGGCGGACAATGTGTTCCGAAAAACGTTGACCAGCGTTGCGCGCAACATTCATCTGGACACCTGGCAGATTTCCAATCGCGAACTTGATCTGAAAACCAAATCGCAGTGGTCGGTCAAAAAGCTGACCTTGCACGGTGGCAAACAGGAAGGCGTTGATGTGATTGTCGTCAACAACGGCAAACTGGAATTCACAGTCATTCCGACGCGCGGCATGAGCGTGTTGGAAGTCAAAATGGGTGACGTGCGGTTAGGTTGGAATTCCCCGGTCAAGGAAATCGTTCATCCGCAATTCATCAATCTGCAAAGTCGAGGCGGACTTGGCTGGCTGGAAGGCTTCAACGAATGGATGGTGCGCTGCGGGTTGGAATGGGCCGGACACCCTGGCAAAGACAAATTCATCAACAACACTGGCGACGAAGCCGAAATGGATTTGACGCTGCACGGCAAAATCGGAAACATCCCGGCTTCGGAAGTCGAAGTCGTGATTGATCGCACGCCGACGCCGCGCATACGGATTCGTGGCCGCGTGGACGAACGCATGTTTTACGGCCCCAAGCTGCAACTGTGGACGGAAATTTCCACCGAACCCGGCGCCGACACCTTTCGCATCGAAGACGAAGTGACGAACTTCAGCGTTTACGAGCAGGAATTTCAGGTGATTTATCACGCTAACTACAGTTCGCCGCTGCTGGAAGGCGGCAGCCGATTCCTGGCCGCCGCCAAAGAAGTTCGCCCGTTCAATGCTCACGCGGCGAAAAGCTTGAACAGTTACAACGAATATGTCGCGCCGACCAAAGGCTTCATCGAGCAGGTTTACGGCATCATCCCGTTTGCTGATGCTCAGAATCGCACAACTGTGATGCTGCACAACGCCGCAGGCGACAAAGCCGTTTCGATGATGTATTCAGTGGATCAACTGCCGTATTTCACGCTATGGAAAAATACGACGGCGGTTGAAGAAGGCTACGTCACAGGTTTGGAACCGGGCACGGGCTTTCCCGCCAATCGCAGCATCGAACGCCAGGCCGGTCGCGTTCCCAAGTTGAAGCCGAACGAAGCGCGCAAGTTCTTGATTGAGTTTGGCATTCACACCGGCAAACAAAGCGTCGAACAAACGGCAGCGGCAATTGCGAAGCTGCAAGCCGGTCGCCAAACGAAGCTCAACCCACAACCAATAAAACTTGAGTAACCACTCAGTCAGGAGAACCGAGTGTCCGAAGAAAACAAAGACTTCACTGTTGACCAATTTGCCGCCGGAGTCCGCTACAAGCTGGGCGAAAATTCCGGACTCGATGTCACGATCAAGTTTGTCTTTGATTGCGGCAATGTCGTGTTTGTGGATGGCAAATCCGTGCCAAATTCCGTGACTCAGCATGACAACGAATCTGACGTGACGTTGAGGCTTTCGATTGAAACGGTCAATCTGCTTTATCGCAAGGAACTCAATCCGATGGTGGCGGTCATGTCCGGCAAGATCAAAATCGAAGGCAACGCTATGGCCGCGATGAAGCTGGGACAGATTTTCGGTTAAGGGAACCTTCCACCAAGTCACACGAAGAAACACGAAGCGGAAAGCTTTTCTTCGTGAATCTTCGTGTTCATTCGTGGAGAAACTTACTTCCCGCTCATGGCCGCGTTTTGTTCGTCCAGCCATTTTTTCAGTGGCGCGAAATAATCAATGATCGCCGTGGCGTCCATTTTGTCTTCGCCGGTCATGGCTTTCAGAGCTTCAGGCCAGGGTTTGCTTTGTCCCATCGCCAACATGGCTTTCAGCTTTTCGCCCACCTGTTTGTTGCCGTAAATCGAACAGCGGTTGAGCGCGCCTTTGTACCCAGCTTCGCGGCAGAGCGCCCGGTGAAACTGGAACTGCAGAATGTGCGCCAGAAAGTACCGGGCGTAAGCCACATTGCCCGCGACGTGGTATTTGGCTCCGGCGTCGAAATCCGATTCGCTGCGCGCTTCGGGCGCAGAAATGCCCTGATATTTTTCGCGCAATTCCCACCACGATTTGTTGTAATCGGCGGCGCTGGTTTCGCCGGAAAAAACCTTCCAGCGCCATTGATCCACCAAGTAACCGAACGGCAGGAACGCGACTTTGTCCAGCGCCTGTCGCATCAACAATCCCAGGTCGGCTTTTTCGTCCGGCACGCTGCTGATAAATCCCAATTGCTTCAGGTATTCCGGCGTCACTGACAGAGCGATTGTGTCACCGATGGCTTCGTGAAAACCGTCGTTGGCGCTGTTTTGATAGAGCGGCGATTGCGGCGCGTAAGCCATCTGGTAATAGTTGTGGCCGAGTTCGTGGTGAATGGTAGTGAAGTCTTCTTCGTTGATGACGATGCACATTTTTATGCGCACGTCTTTTTGATTGTCCAAATTCCAGGCGCTGGCGTGGCAAACCACGTCGCGGTCGGCGGGTTTGGTGAACAGTGACCGTTCCCAGAAAGTTGCGGGCAGGGATTCAAAGCCGAGCGAGGTGAAAAAGCCTTCGCCGTATTTGACCATCTGCCGAGCGTCGGTTTTGCGGCTTTGCAGGATTTTGGTCAGGTCATAACCCGGATCGCCCGTAGGCGGTTTGACCAGTTCGTAAATGTTGCCCCATTGCTGGCTCCACATATTGCCGAGCAGATGAGCGGGAATTGGCCCCGTCGCCGGAACCGCATCGCCATATTTTTGACGCAGCTTGGCGCGCACGTAAGTGTGCAACGAATCGTAAAGCGGTTTGACCTGTAACCACAGCCGTTCCATTTCGGCGGCAAAAGCGTCCGGTTCCATGTCGTAATTCGACCGCCACATCGCGCCGTAATCATTGAATCCCATTTCCTTCGAGCCTTTGTTGACCAGTTCAACGAAGCGCGCGTAATCCTTGCGGTAACTGCGCGAGACTTGATGCCAGCCGAGCCAGGCTTTTTTCAATTCTTCGGGATTGCGGCTTGAAGCCAGAATTTTTTCCAGATCGCCCAGACTCAGGCATTTTCCCTTATCGCCGTCGGGGCAGTATTTGCCTGCGCCGTAAGCGCTTTCCATGGCGACGGAAATTTTTGTCAGCTCTTCACGCTCTTTCGCGTCGCTGGGCGCGGGCAGAGCCAACGCAAGTTTCAGCAGTTTCAATTTGCGCGCAACGTCTGGCGCAAGATTTTGTCCGTCGAATTGCCGCGCCTGTTCGGCAAGTTCTTTGATGGTTTTGATGGTTTCTTCTTTGGCGGCTGCGGCCAGAGCTTCGGTGTCGTGGGTGATGAAATTGGACTGCACCCAACTTGCCTGGCCTTCTTTGATGATGACGTCCGAATAACGCTTTTCGGCTTCTTCGATAAATTTACCGGCGTCGGTAATGGTAGAAGTGGATTTGGTGCCAGCGCCCGAACAGGCAGCCAACACGGTCAGGGCCAGCAAGGTCGCGGTTCTAAGATTGAGAACGCGGGAAATGAAAACGATCATTCGTTCCTCCTGATGGAAAAAGTTGTTTTTGACCTGCCGGGCAACTCAGGTCAGAATGCGCCCAGCGATTTACAAATCGCCTCAGACAAAACAGCTTATGAATTCAAACAGTAAAAGAGAATTGATTGCCGGATTTCAATATTTGCTGATCGGGTTGATTGCCGAATGTTCGGTGATCCTGTGGTTCGGCGATCTGCCGCTCACTCAACGACTGGGCATCTGGGCCGCCATAGCCACCGCACTCGGCATTGTACGGTTCATCATTCTGGCGTTTTCCGAATGGACTCGCAAAAACGACTGGCAAAATGTTTCCCGGCGGAATTGGTGAAAGGTCGTTACACCATCAACTGCCCGCCGTTGATTTCGATCATTTCGCCTTGAATGTAAGCCGCCGCGTCCGAAGCCAGAAACGCAATCACCCGTCCGCATTCTTCCGAAGTTCCGGTTCGTTTCATCGGAATTCCTCCGACAAACTGTTCGATCATTTGCGGCGTGGACATACGTTCGTGGAACGGAGTGTCAATCACGCCGGGAGCGACGGCGTTGACGCGAATGCCGTGCGGAGCCAGTTCTTTGGCCAGAGCTTTGGTCAAACAATGCACGCCCGCTTTGGCTGTGGCGTACACGCCCGCGCCTGGACCTCCGCCATTGTGTCCGGCGATGGAACCGACGTTGATAATCGTGCCGCTACCTCGCGCGATCATTTCCGACATGACGGTTTGCGAACAGAGCAACACGCTTTTCAGGTTCAAGTTCATCACGCGATCCCATAACTCTTCGCTGAATTCCTGCAATGAACAACGCTGCATCAAATCGCCCGCGTTGTTGACCAGAATATCAATCGCGCCAAGTTCAGCGCGCGTCGCTTCGGTCAAGGCGATGGCTCCGGCTTTGGTCGAAACGTCCGATTGAATGATGACGGCTCGACCTCCGAAGGCTTCGATCATGCGTTTGGTTTCTTCGGCTCCGGACAGGTTTTTGTTGTAATTGACCGCCACCGCCGCGCCGCATTCCGCCAATGCCACCGCCGCCCAACGTCCAATGCCTGTGCTGGCTCCTGTGACCACAGCGACACGCCCGGCCATGTTCTGTTTGTTCATTCAATGCTCCTTGCCTGTGGATGAGTGATAAACGATTTCACCGTTGACGATAGTGGCGACGACGTTCAGCTTTGCCGCCGTTTCGTCCCAATCAAAAAGAACCACGTCCGCCGCTGCGCCTTTTTCAATTCGTCCGAAACTTCCCGTTTTGCCAAGCGCGTCCGCCGGATTGGCCGTCGCCATTTGCAAGGCTTCGTCCAGCGTGACGCCGGAATACAAAACGGCTTTGCCAATTGAATCATGCATTTCCACCGCCGAGCCAGCCAGATAAGGCGTGTTTGGCAAACAGACGCGTCCGGTTTCCAGAACTTCCACTTCTACATTGCCGAGCTTGTATCTGCCCGGCGGACAACCGGCGGCGGCGATGGCATCGGTGACCAGAATGCTGCGTCGGACGCCTTTGCTGCGCAAAAAACATTTGACCACTGATGGCGGCAAATGATGGCCGTCCACTATGAAGCTGGCCCACAGATCGTCGTTGGCCAGTTGTTCCCAGATGTAATTTACGTGGCGATCAATTTTCGCGTGCGAACCGTTGCCCAGATGAGTGGACATTTTGGCTCCGGCGCGGACGGCGTCGGCGATTTGTTGCGGAGTCGCCGCCGTGTGGCCAATGGCGACGACGATGCCTGCGTTCGCCGCGCGTTCGATGAACGAGCAGGTTTCCGGCCATTCCGGCGACAGCGTGAGAATGACGATTCGCCCGTTTGCCGCTTCCTGCCAACGCTGAAATTGTTCCCAGTTGGGAGGGCAGGCGTGCTGGCGAGGATGCGCTCCGCGCGGGCCGTCTTCGGTGGAAATGAACGGGCCTTCCAGATGAATTCCGGCAAAAGCGCGTTGGAATTCCGGCGAACTTTCAGCCGCACGAACCAGATTGGTCAAACAAGTGGTGATGTGCTCGGCGGATTCGGTAATGATGGTCGGGCAAAATTTGGTCACGCCGGTTCGCCACAATCGTCGCGTGATTTCGGCAATTTGCTCCGTCGTCGTTGCCGTGTCGTTGAAATCCATTCCGCCGTAGCCATTGACCTGCAAATCCACAAAACCCGCCGACAGTCGCAGATTCGTATTTCCAAGATCACTTGGCGAACTCGCGGCAGAAACAATTTCGACAATCTGGCCGCCTTCGATCAGCAAATCCATGGCTTCGTTTGTCGTACCGATGCACCCTCTAAGCTTCATGCAAACGTTGATTCTCTTTCTGGAAGTTTTGTGCAGGAAAAAGCGCGCGAACTTTAGCACACGCCCTTCGCGGCAGAGTAGCGGTTGAGGGTATAATCCGCCCGCCTTCTGAATCACGCATTTCGTTCAAGCATTATGAGCAAATTCAAGTTCAACAGATTTCTGGCCGCAGCAATGCTGGCGCTGGTTTGTGGATTCGTCCCGGCTTTGGCGCAGAAACCCGATCCGCAGCAGTTGGTCGAACTTCGACGGTTGCGCGATGAACTGAAGGCAACGGATTCGCTGCGCACTGCCGACGCTGTGATCGTCATCGGCGAACGCGCGATAGCCGATGCCGCGCAGCAGTTCATAGGACTGGAAATCAAAATGTCCAACGGCAATCTGGTCAAGCTGACTTCGATTGAAAGCCGAATGGCGACAGGCGCGGCCATCGTCAAGCTGGGTCTTCAATACAAATCGGTCAATCTGCAACTGACTGGAAGAATCGCCAGCGGACAAATCAGCGACGGTCAGATGCGTATGCCGATTCGCGTGACCGATGTGAAGTTGCTGAACGGCGGCGTGTCGGCCTTGCTGGTCAAAACAATGTTCGGCGAATGGCTCAAACCCGACAAATGGAATGAAGAATTGCCTTCGCTGGATTTCCCGTTGGAATTGACGGAAGAGATGGAAATTCCCGCCACTCAGTTTGCGACAGGAAATTCCGGCAACAATGCGAATGGCAATGAAGCTCAATCGTTGCCGGTGGAAATCTCGACGCCAGCGTATCGCGTGCCGTTGAAACTGCTGCTGACTTCGCTGTTCGTCTTGGACAAGCGAATCGTGCTGGCCTTGCAAATCAACTCGGCGACTCCCATAACCATCCCCGTCGTCGAACCGGTAGCCAATTCATTTGATGTGTTGGCGCTGGAAAACGAAATCTTCCAACTCGGAGCCTGGCTGACCACTGGCAACGACGTCCGATTGCGTCTGGGGCGCAACGTGCTGGGTTCGCTGCTGGCGAACATCGCCGGGCAGCAAAATCCCGACATGAATTTCAAATTGAAGCAGGGAAGAATTCGCACCAACGAAATCAGCGCTGGCATTTCAATCACCAATTACACCGATGTCGAAAGCGGCGAAGGGCAGGCTGACATCAGCGAACTGAGAGTTGAGACCATCGCCGACAACAGAGTCAATGTTCGCATGAGCGGGAATGGCGTGGTGGACGCTCGCGTCAAAGGCAGGGAATTCGGTGTGCCTTACGGGTTGTCGCCGCGCACGAATTTCAACGTCAAAGACCAGCTTGTGCCGCTGGAATTTCTGAGCGATAGCGGCAAGGCCGTTTTTCGCGCTGTTCCGGGTTCCGTGCTGCCGGTTAATTTGCGATTCATCTTGAACGTGGCCGGGAAGGAGATCGGCGTCAATCGTTCGGAAGCTGTGCAGATTGACCGCTGGTTGAACCGTGTTGAATTGCCCGCCTTGCTCAACCGGGAAATCATGCTGCCGCGCAAGATGGAAGTGGACGACGGCAGCAACATACACACAACGGAAAGAAAGAAATTAAATTACACGCTGTCGAATCTGCGAGTGGCCACCGGCAACGATGCCATAGAAATCTTTGCCGATGTGAAATTGTCGCCGCCATAAGAATTCGTATCTTCTGACTGAAGTTCACCGTCTGGAAAGCCATCTATGGAATTCAAAGAAACACTCAAATTGGCGTTCGACGCCATCTGGGCGCACAAACTGCGTTCGGCGCTGACTTTGCTGGGAATGATTATCGGCGTCACGGCGGTGGTCGTCGTCGTTTCACTGATTCAGGGGTTCAATCGGTATGTGGACGAAAAGATCGCGGGCGTAGGAACGAAATCGTTCAGCGTTCGCCGGTTCAGTTTTGAAGATTGGCAAAACACAGATTCCATTGCCCAGGCGCAGCGACGCAACAAGGAACTGACCTTTGATGAATTCGATTACCTGCGCGAACGCGCCGTGCAGCTTGGCCAGCTTGGAGCCAAGGCGAATGGCAATCCTGCGACCATCAAATTCGGCAACGAAAGCGCTGAAAATGTTCCTGTGGATGGAGCCACGGCCAATTGCGCCGAAATTGACAACCTGGACATTGCCGAAGGCCGGTACTTCACGCAAACCGAAGACAACGCCACGCAGAACGTGATTTTGCTCGGCTTCGATGTGGCCGCCAAATTGTTTCCAAACAGTTCGGCTGTCGGCCAGGAAGTTTCCGTGCGCGGATTGCCGTTTCGCGTCATCGGAGTCGCCGCCGCCAAAGGCACTGTGTTCGGTATGCCGCAGGATGTGTTTGCGACCATTCCGCTCAGAACCTACATCAAAACCTTCGGCCCGGCGGTTCGCCAACGCAGCATGTATTTTGTCGGAACGGCCAAAGACGACAACCGTTACCAGGAAACGGTAGAAGAAGTGCGCGCCCTGCTGCGCGGGCGTCGCCAGTTGAAATACAACGAAAAAGATAATTTCGGCATTGGCACTCCCGACGCGATCATGGGAATGCGCGACCGCATTCTGGGGCCGATTTTCATTGCCGCAGTCGCCGTCCCGGCAATTGCATTGGTGGTTGGCGGCATAGTCATCATGAATATCATGCTGGTCAGCGTGACCGAACGAACGAAAGAAATCGGCATTCGCAAAAGTCTGGGCGCGCGGCAAAAAGACATTCTTCGGCAATTTCTGATCGAAGCCGTCACCTTGTCGGCGATTGGCGGCGCGACGGGCGTCTTCATCGCCTGGGCAATTGGCAGAATCGTGACGGCGGTGTTTTTCCCGACTTATCTTTCAATTGCCGCCGTCGTCATTGCCGTTGGCATTTCCGGGCTGATTGGCGTGTTGTCAGGCATTCTGCCTGCGCGCAAAGCGGCCACGCTCGATCCGATTGAAGCATTACGATCTGAGTAATCAGGAATCTGAATTCCTGCTACCGACTGCTCCAAAAAAATATGAACTTCTTCCGCAACGATATTTTTGAAAACCTGAAGATGGCCATGGACACGCTGCGCATGAACAAGATGCGTTCGTTCCTGACCGTTCTGGGCGTGGTGATCGGAGTCTGGACGGTGATGGCAATCGCTTCGATCATCAGCGGCATTGATTACGCCGTCACCAAACAGATCGAATCCATCGGAACCAATTCCATCTTCGTGACCAAGATGGAGCGCGGCGTTCGATTTGGCCCGCCGACTCGTGAAGAGCGCATGCGAAAGCCGCTCACCTACGAAGATGCGATTTCGCTGGGCGAACTGCCCAGCGTCAGCGTTTCAACCCCGATTCTGAACATCACCAACGATTTTTTCGGTCGCAAGCTGGTCGTCAAAAGCAGCGGCAAGGAATCGGCGGCGGTCGTGTTGCAAGGCGTCACGCCCGATTACGAACAAACCGGAATCTGGGTGATGAGCGCCGGACGGTTTTTCACCAAGTCGGAAAACGATTCGCGCGAAGAAGTCTGCGTCATCGGTGGTTCGGTGGCGGAACAGTTCTTCCCTATGCTCAACCCATTGGACAAGATGCTGACCGTTGGCGGACGTGAATTTCGCGTCATCGGCGTTTTGGAAAAACGCGAACAACTCTTTGGCGGCGGCGAAGGCAGCAACGATCAAAACAACATCATTTTCATGCCGTTCAGTCTGGCGCAAAAACTGAAACCGCGTGCGGACGATGTTTACATCACAGTCGTCGCCAAACCCGGAATGCTGACTCAGGCTTTGGACGAAGTGACCGGGCAATTGCGAATTCGTCGCCAGGTGTTGTTCGACCAGCCGAATAATTTCGGGCTGGCGACGGCGGACGGCATCATCAGCACTTTCCGTTCAATCACGTTCGGAGTGGCGCTGGCGATGGTGGTCATTTCTTCGGTCGGATTGATGGTCGGCGGCATAGGCGTGATGAACATCATGCTGGTCAGCGTGACAGAACGAACGCGCGAAATCGGCATTCGCAAAGCCATTGGCGGGCGTCGCCGCGACATCCTGTGGCAATTTCTGATCGAAGCCATGACTCTGACCGGAATGGGCGGATTGATCGGACTCGGCATTGGCTGGTTGACGACCTTGTTGATTCGAATGGTCGTGCCTTCTTACGTTCCGTTGTGGGCGCCCATCGCCGGTTTCGTTTCCAGCATAGGCATTGGATTGGTGTTTGGTTTGTGGCCGGCATGGAAAGCGGCACGGCTCGATCCAATCGTCGCGTTGCGGTACGAGTAAGCACGCAGTTCCAACTTCACACTCAAGGAAATCAGGGCTATGAAAAGAATCTCTCTGTTGATCGGGCTATTCGTGGTGTGCGCGTTGATGAGTTCAACGACGAGTTCCGCCGACGAAGCCGGCGTTGCCATCAGTCATCAGGCCAAAGCCGATTTCAAATTGACTGCCGATCCGAATTCCGCCGCGTGGAAAAACGTGCCGGGCATCATCATGGAAAAAGGCCGTCGAGGCGAATCCGTCGCCAACCACAAAACCGAAATTCGTTCGCAATGGACGGCCAAAAATCTGTATCTGCTGTTCATTTGTCCTTACGAAAATTTGCACCTGAAACCGAATCCGACCACGACGGCGGAAACCAACAAACTGTGGGAATGGGACGTGGCGGAAGTGTTCATCGGCACGGATTTCGACGACATCAAACATTACACGGAGTTTCAAGTGTCGCCGCAGGGGGAATGGGTTGATCTGGACATTGATCGCAAACCGAATCCGCCAAGACACGATGTCGGCTGGAATTCCGGTTATGAAGTCAAAGCGCGACTCGATCAAGCCAAGAAGGTCTGGTACGGCGCGATGCGCATCCCTATGGACAAGATTGACAAGCGCCCGGCCAAGGTGGGCAACGAAATGCGGATCAATTTTTATCGCATCCAGGCGGCTCCGCCGAATCGCGTGTTCGTCAACTGGCAACCGGTCAACAGCGACAATTACCACACGCCCGAAGCCTTCGGACGTTTGCGGCTTAGCGCAAAATGATGACGAGTCGAATCAGGCATAAAGGAAATAAAGGAAGGCCAGGTAAATAATGGTGGGGATTATCGGCTTCAGATACCGCCGAACAGGCGTTGCAATTTCAGCGTCTTGTGGGTTGGCTGGGTTGTACGCTACGGGCACTGCGGTTCCGATTCGTTTTTCGTTGGCGTCACCCAATAACACCAAGCTTGGCTGAAAAGTATGTCTGGTGCCGCCCGCAATGAAATTGATTTCTGGAACTTTGGTGTAACCCGACGACCCGCTATGGCGAGTGACGATTTTTGTGATTGTGCCGATTGCACGCGCAGATCGTTGAAAAAACTGCAACCAGGCGTAAGCAACAATCAACGCTCCAAAACCCAAACCAATTTGTGTCCACGGTAGGTTCATAGTCGTAGAGTCGTCCAACGTAACCTTGTGACGCCGCCATTATAAGCCTAACCATTCTCTGACGCTTCAGGTTGCTGTGGTTATACCAGCTTGTTTTTCAACGCCTTGGCCACAGCTTCGGATTTGGAATGCACCTGGAGTTTTTCGTACACGCGGCGAACATGGAATGAGACGGTATTGACGCTGACGCCGAGTTCCACCGACGCCGTTTTGTAATTGTGGCCTTCGACCAGCAGTTTCAAAATGCGGGTTTCGTGCGGCGAAAGATGGTAATCGGCTTGAGTCGGCGGGTGAAAAGTGCGAAACAGATTGACGACGCGGGTGGCGACTTCCGGCGACATTGGCGCGCCGCCCGCCACGACTTCGCTCAAGCTTTCCAGCAATTTTTGCGGAGGCGTCTTTTTCAACAAATAGCCCGAAGCTCCGGCGCACAAGGCTTCAAAAATTCGTTGATCGTCGTCAAACACTGTCAGCACCAGCAACAACAATTGCGGGTGGCGTTCTTTCAACAATCGAATGCCTTCGATGCCGGACATGCCCGGCAAACCAATGTCTATCAAAACCACATCCAGCGGCGAATCGGCAGTCATCAAGTTGCCAATTCCCACCAATGCCTGCTCCATCGTTCCGAAAGCGCCCACGCATTCGTAGCCGTCTGTGCCGTTGATAATCTGGCTGAGGCCGTCACGTATGTCCGGGCGGTCTTCGACGATGGCCACCAGTATGGCTGAGGACGTTTTCGGATTGTGGAAATCTGTTTCCGGCATTGGCTTCACTGCATCACGCCGAGCTGCTTCAGCAAATCCAACTGATCGAACGTCAGGCTGAAGCCCGCGACTTTTTTTTCGGCAACCTGATAAATCGCCACGAACGGCAACGTCACGGTTTTGCCGGTGGGCGCAATTCCCATCAAATCGCCGTTGTGCGTACCGCGAAACCGCGCACAGATGACAACCTTGTCGGCTTCGGCAATCATTTCGTCGGCAAAGAGTTCGTATTTCGGAAACGCTGATTCAAAAGCTGCGATGTGCTGTTTCAGTTCCTCGCTGTCGGTGAATTCGCCGACAACGGCGTCGGTTTTGGCCTTGCCGCTCAGGGCGGCGAAGTAGCGAGTAATGAGGTCTTTGTTACCGGCAAGCGCCGCTTCCGTGATCGGTCGCGGATCGTAATAAGGTCGTATTTCTTTGATCTGTCCTTTTTCAAGGTCGAGGCGGAAACGATCAAAAACTGGGATTACGCCGAAGACCGTTTCAAAGTCGAAGAGGCTGGCGACGTATTCACCTTCGACGATATGGTCTTTGATTTGGCACCCTTTGATCGCGGGGAACAGGCCTGACAAATAATTCGTCACAGCTTCCATTCCGTGCAATTTGGGCGTCATTGGGTTTTCAAACGTCACATCCATGGCAAAAGGAACGCCTGTAAAATCTTTCCTGTTCCCCAATCCATTGATGTAACTTTCAACGATTTCGACCTTCGTGGCTCGATCCATTTGAATCCTCCTTATCGGTTAGGTCGCTCCATTTGAGTTCCAGATGTCAATGTGCAGCTTCCACATGCCGCCGTCGTCTTTCCAGACCACGACGTATTTGCCGACATCGGTCATTGCCGCGCCGCCTTCGGCCTTGATGGTCAAGGTGTACTGGCCGACTTCGATGGCCAGATCGCCGCACTCGTGGAGTTCTTTGGTTTCCAGCTTGGCGGATTTGATGCCCATGTTCATCGCGCCCTGCCAGAAGGCAGCGATGTCCGGGGTGCCGCTCATCGGCGCTCCGCCCGGAGGCATCAGCCGAGCATCGGTGGTGTAACAAGCGGCGACGCCCGCAGCATCGCCGCGATCAAACGCCACCATGAAGTTTTTATTGCCGGTTTGAATTGCGTCATTGATTTTCGACATAGCCAATCCTCCAATTCTTGAATTATAGCGGCTTGCAGATGGCTGCGCCCCGGTGTCGGTAGCCCGACCGTAAGGAAGGGTTTGATTGCAAGACCAGCCCTTCCTTACGGTCGGGCTACCGACACGTCGCACGCAACCGCAAACTGCTATAACTGAAGCCTATGTGTAATTCATAGCCAATATTTGCAAAGGTGTTAGCGCCAGCGGCGCGGTCTGTTTATAGTTTGGACGTGCATCTCTCTCAAGCTCCGTAGGAGCGACATCTAGCACGGGCCGCTCCTACGGAGCTTGAGGGCAATCGCCACCCGAGTTCTAGAAACAGCTGGCTCCTACGGAGCCGGGAGTGTGAACTTGCCGAATTACGCACAGGCTTCAATTAACTTTGCGGGTCGGCGTGGAACAACTTGCTGACGATCCACCACCGGCCTTCGACTTTCACCAACTGAAAGAAGTCCGTGAAGTCGTGCTGGTGATACGAGTCCATCGCCATTTCCACCGTCGCGGCATTGCCGGCGACCTGAAGCGAAGTGATGATGAACTTCGTCGGCTCCCCGTTTTGGGCTGGGGCCGGGGTTGATGCAACATAGTCGTACAAGCCCTGGATCGGAGTAACGAACAGGTCTTTCCCCTTCCACCCGAACATGGAGGATTGCGGATGAAAGGCCTGCTTCAGGGACTCGACCTTCCCATCGCGGACGCCTTCAATGTAGAGGTCAACGACCTTGCGGATGCTTTCCAGTTCCGGACAACGTGTGCTCATTGGAGTTCTCCTTCAGAAGTCGGTAGGGCAGGTTGACAACCTGCCCTACCGACTTGTTGTTTCAGGGTCAGACGGCTCCCCGGTGAAGAGTCGCTGCACGATCAGAGCGACTTCTTTGCCAAGGTCAGACTCTTTAGCGGAGAGTTGATTATTCTTCGTCTTTGATTAGTGTCTTCAACTGTTCGGCCAGTTCCGGCGTCACTTGCACGTTGTGCGCAGCCTGCGCGTGTTCGGCAGCCTGGCTCAGGATTTCTTCTTCAGTAGCGGCTTGGATGACGCCTTCGCAATCAAAACCGGCATCGCTGCAACGTAGTGTTTTCATGGTTTGTTCCTTTCGTTGAATGGTTGGGAAGATGGTTATTGAGCCGTGGACTTGATGCGTTCTAGCAGCGCGCGATCATTCGCCGAGCGCTTGGCGAATGTTTGCAACGGCGCAACGGTGGTTTTCATCACGCCCCACCACGGGATGCCTTCGACCAACTGATCCAGTTCGTCGTGCGAAGCGGCTTCGACGACAAACGTCGCGGTTCTGGTTCCGGCCAGAACTCCGCCGGCGACGACTTTTCCTTCCGTTTGCCAGGTGGCCAGCAGATCAAAGCTGGGAAGAACCGTTTCTTCCACCATTTGCCCCAGTTGCTGCGCGGGAAACAGCGGGCCGGGTTCGACGAATTCCATCGTGACAAGGTATTGCATGGCTTTCTCCTTGAAGATTAGGTTAGGAGTTCATGCTCCGGTATGGCTGCAGAAGTAAACCACACCGGAGTGTGAACTGCGGAACGGATTGTTCATTTGCCGCGCATTTGGCTAAATCTTGAAGAGGCGCGACATGGATTTTTATCGCCGCCATGATAGGGATGCCCTATTTATCCGAACTTTGTCTGACATACAAGCGACCGTTTACGCGGCGGAAGACGGCGATGTCGGTTTTGCCGTCGCCATCGAAATCCACAGCAACCGGAATATCGAAATACGGGGCCGAAGATGAACCCCATAAGGCGGTTTCGACTTCGCCATTGGAACTCCGCAGAATAAGCCAGAGGCCTTCCGACCCGCGCCAGACGGCGATGTCGGTCCTGCCATCGCCATCGTAATCCGCCGCGACCGGCGTATCCGTGCCAATGCCGAACTGTCTTGTCATAAGCTCCCCGTCCGAACTGCGTTTGATCAGCCAATTGCCATCGGCACGTTGGAACACAGCCAAGTCGGTGTGTCCGTCGCCGTCATAATCACCCGGCGCAAAGACATCATGGTTCGGCGTGTAACCTTCATTCCATGGGACTATTTGCACCGAACCATCGCTGCTGCGAACGATTCGCCATTCGCGGGCATGGTTATCCCAGTTTGCGAAGTCAGCCTGACCGTCACCGTCGAAATCAATCGTCGCTCGCATCGCCGCGTTCCCACCGCCATTCTTGTGAATGACGATGCTGCCACCGCCCAGCAAAGTTGTCGGGTCGTCGCTGTCTGGCGCGTTGAGTTGGTTATCGTAAATCTGGCCGCCGCCTGCGTTGTTCCAAATTCTGATGCGGAATTTGTCCTGGCCGCCGCCGCCGGGCTGTTGCCCGTCAATGGCCGTCAACATGAAGCGATAATCGCCCGTGTTGTTGATCTTGCCCGATCCTTTGAACTGAGCGCGAGCGCCTGCGATGACCAGCCATTCATAAACCGTGCTCTTGAAGTTGAGGTTGCCGGCTTTGAATTGGAACTCGGTATTGCCGTCCGGCACGGAAGCGCCGTTTTTATACTTCGAGACGAAGCCGAAGTTGGCTTTTCCTGTCAACGCCGGATTGGGCACATAAGCGCCCAGCGGCGAATTGATCCAGCCGCCGCCCGTGACGTGCCCGGCGCTTGGGTCGTAAATCACCACCAGCGCCGACAATTGATCTTCGCCAATCGTGTTGGCCGAACCCGAATTGCCGCAGTTATTGGTAACGGTCAGCGTCACCAAATAGACGCCAGCCTGAGTGAAGCTGTAGCTTGCGCTTACTGTGCCTGTCGTCTCGTTGACCGTGCCCGATTGGTTGGCGTTGACCAGGTTGCTGGTGAAGTTCCAGTTCGCCGTGTGCGGCTGCCCGGCGGTGTCTGTGAATGCGCCGGCAACGCTGACGGGCGTGCCTACTGGGTAAATGGCTCCGCTAGCAGGCGAGTTGAGGCTAACGACTGGTGTCGCGCAACCGCCGCCATTGATCGTCAACACCGCGATGTCGGAAGTAACGTTGCCACAATCGCCGTTGACCACCACGTCGTAATTGCCCGCATCCGCCGTTGTGACCGAAGAGATGGTGAATGTGCTGGCCATCGCACCGCTGATGTCGTTGCCGTTCCTGCGCCATTGATAGCTCAAATTTGTGCCTGTGGCGGTGACGGCAAATGTCGCGCTTTGCCCAACGTTTCGGGTCAGGCTCGCGGGCTGTGTGCCGATGGCGGTAACACTGTTGACGGTGATGGTGGCGCTGTCATTGCCAGACGCGGAACAGTTGGCGTCGGCGACAGTGGTAATGCTGTAAGTCGTCGTCGTTGTTGGGCTGACGGTACGCGTAGCTGAACTGCTGCTGACGGCTTGCACAAACCCGTCAGACCACGTCAGCGTCCACGGTCCAGCGCCGGTGAGCGCCGCCTGCAAGATCGCCGTACCACTTGGGCAAATGGCAGTTGTGCCGCTCACCGTCGCGGTCGGCAGCGGATTGACTGTGATAGATGAGGCCGCCGATGTGCCCGTGCATCCGTTGGCATCAATCACGGTGACTGAGTAATTGCCAGACGCATTGACCGTAATGGACTGTGTTGTCGCCCCATTCGACCAGAGGTAGGAACTCGCCGTACTGGAGCTTAGCGTTACGCTCCCGCCCTGACAGAACGTTGTTGCGCCGGAAGCAGTGATTGTCGGCGTCGGCAATGAATTAACCGTCAACGTGGCGCTCGAAGAAACCGTGCCGCAATCGCCCGCCACTGTCACGCCAACTGTGTGATTGCCGGCAGAGAGCGATGACGGATCAATCGCAATGTTTGCGGCATTGCCTCCCGTCGCATTGCCGTCGAGCGTCCAGGCATAACCGAGGTTGGTTCCCGCCGCCGTCACCGCAAAAGGCACGGGCGCGCTACTGCCCGCGCAGACTGCCTGATTCGACGGGGCAGTGATGACGGCAGTAGCCGGTTTGATCGTCACAGTTTTCGTACTGGTGATGTAACACTCATTCTCTCCCTGCACGCCCGCAAAGATCGTGACGCTGCCCGACGTGCCAGCCGTAAAAGTGATGCTGTGCGAACCTTCTCCGCTGGTCACGGTTCCGTTCGTCAGTATCCATAAGTACGCCGCGCTCGGACCCGCATTGGGAACCGAAGCAACGATGCCCGTGGCGCCGGCGCAAATCTCTGGCACTACAGTGATCGTTGGATCGGGCGGCGTCGTGTTCGCCGTCACGGTGACGCCGTCGCTGACCGTGCAACCATTCGCCGGATTGGTCACGGTCAACGTGTAAACGCCCGCCGCGCTGACCACCGGAGCCGCCACGTTCGATGTGAAACCGGCGGGGCCGCTCCAACTGAACGTCGTGCCAAGCGTTGTGGAAGAACCATTGAGCGTGACCGAAGTCGTCGTACAGGTCAGCGTTTTGTCGGCTCCTGCGTCGGCATTCGGCGTGGTCGTATCGCTCGTAACCGTTACCGTATCGCTCGCCGTGCAACCCGCCGCGCTCGTCACGGTCAGCGTATACACGCCTGCCGCGCTGACCACCGGGGCTGCCGCATTCGACGTGAAACCGCCAGGGCCGCTCCAACCGAACGTCGCTCCCGGCGATGTGGAAGAGCCGTTGAGCGTGACTGAAGTCGTGGCGCAAGTCAGCGTCCGGTCAGGCCCAGCTTCGGCGTCAGGAGGCGGATAGACCGTCAGAACAACTTCATCCGTCGCCACGCCGCAGCTACCGGTCACAGTCAATCGCAACGTCGCCGTGCCCACGCCGGCGAAGACTGCGGTCGAATTGAGCGCGCCCGGATTCGTAATGCTCACAGTACCACTAACCACAGACCACACCGTCGCGCCATTGGCCGCGCTGCCCGCGAGCGTGAACGTGGTGGTCGCGCCCGTTGAACACAATGCTTGATCCAACCCTGCGCTGGCCATCGCAGCGGGCGCGGGCGTAACCGTGATGGTCAGCGAGCCAGTCGTCGTCACGCCGCAATTGTCGGTCGCCGCCAGCGTGAAGCTTGCGTTGGTTGCCCCACACGCCGCCACGACATCTGCTGTGAGGTCGCCCGCCGCATTGATCGCCAGGTTCGAGATCGTCACGCCATTCACGGACACCGTCGGCGAAGGCGAGAGCGGCTGGCCATTGATTGTGATGGTCAGCGTGTTCGACGCCTGATTGGTGTCGGAGATGTTGGCAATCGTGGAGTTCGCGCCCGGTTGTCCTTCGACGCGCGTGACGCTCGCTGGCGCGATGACCGGCGCTTGATTTACCGGCGCGGTGCGACAGGCGGAGAATTCCGACGTGTTGCCGTTGGCGTCGGTCGCTGTCGCCGTAATGACGGGTTTGCCGGGCACGGGCGTGAAGGAAAACGTGAAATTGCCCGGCGCTCCCGTCAATTCGGCGGAGCCTAAATACTGCTCGCCTGGACCGAAGCCCGTGCTATCGCAAGCGGTGTTGGCGAAGAAATCAAATTTGACGGGATAGGCGCTGCCAAAACCGCTCACCGCAACGTTGGCACTGTTGAGCGAGCCGGGTACCTGGCAAGGCTGCACGATGAAATCAAGGACGGGGAAATTCTGCAAATTGTTCGGCCCCGTGTCCGGGTCGGTTCCGTCGTTGGCGGTCACCGTGCCGCCCGGCAAGGTGGACGCGAGGTCAATGCCGAGCTTGGTGTTGCCGTAAATCGCGTTGCCGCGAATCGCCACGCGCTCCGCGCCGCTGCGGACTTGCACTCCGTTTTCGCCGTTGCCGGTGATGGTGTTGCCTTCGCCCGCCGCTGTGCCGCCGATGTTGATATTGGTATTGGTTTGCGTGGCCTGAATACCGTTCAGTGTATTCAAGCCGATGTAGTTGCCCTTGATGCTGGTGTTACTGAGCGAATTTGCCAGTTCGATTCCGTTTTGTTTGTTATAGGCGATTAGATTCCGCGCCGAAGCGGTAACGCCGCCAACAGTCGTGTTGCTTTGCCCAACTCTGATGCCGCTGGCGCTGTTGCCCAGATCGAGCGTGCCGGTTTTGTCCGTGCCGATCAGGTTGCCTTGAATGGTCGGGCCGTTGACCGTTCCTGGATCGAGGTAAATGCCGGTGGTGTTGGCGGCGATCACATTGCCTTCACCAACCGCTGTGCCGCCGACCAGACTGTCCTGCCCGCCAATGAGATAAACCCCGGAGAACGTGTTGCCGAGCGCAGATGTGCCGTTGATGTCCGTGCCAACGTAGTTGCCCTGAATTGTGATGGACATGACCACTCCACCGAACGGGTAGGCCGACGAAATGCCGACTCCGTTATTGCCGGAGACGATATTGCGGGCGTTGGGCGTCGCGCCTCCGATCAGCAAAAAACTCGTCCACATCCGAATCCCGTCGCGCGTGTTCCCTCGATCAAGCGTGCCCGTCGCGTCCGTGCCGATCAGATTGCCCTGGATTGTGTTGGTACTTCCCGGGGACAGGGTGGCATTGATGTAAATGCCGTCTTCGTCATTGCCGGAGATCAGATTGCCCGCGCCTACTGAGGTGCCGCCAATCAGATTACCGGCGCTCGTGATCAAGATGCCGGCTTTGCTGTTGCCAAGATCGTTCACGCCCGTAACATTCATACCGATGTAATTGCCTTGGACGGTCGCGCCGCCGCCTTCCAATACAACGCCGTACTGGTTGTTGCCGGAAATCAGATTGCGCGCCTCTGACGTCGTCCCACCGACAGTCAGCCCGTTAGATGAACTGCTCAACACTACGCCGCTCTGGGTGTTGCCCAGATCAACATTGCCCGTCACGTCCGTGCCGATGTAATTGCCCTGCAAGAGGGTGTTGCCGCGACTGAGGATGCCGTTCTGCCCGTTGCCGGAGATCAGATTGCATGCGCCCGTACAATTGCCGCCGGGTGTCGTCCCGGTCGTGCCGCCGATGGTGGTGTTCCCAGGCACGTCTATCCCGTTCCTGCTGTTGCCCAATGCCGCCGTGCCCGCCGCGTTCGTGCCGATGTAATTGCCCTGCACGATGACGCCTTGGGCGACGAAGGCGAGACCGTTGCCGTTATTGCCGGAAATCACGTTGCGGTCGGCGACGCTCGTGCCGCCAACGATGTTGTTTGCGCCGGAGCCGGTAATAAATACACCGTCACCGGCGTTGCCCAAATCGGTGTCGCCGTCTTTATCCGTCCCGATCAGGTTGCCGCGCACAATCGTCGCTGTCGTGAGAGTGAATGCTCGGATGCCGTAGCCACCGTTGCTGGAAATCAGGTTGTTCAGGATTGTCGTGGTAGCGCCTGCGCCGCCGTTGATCTGAATGCCATCGCCGGAATTGCCCAGCGCCAGTTCGCCGTCTTTATCCGTGCCGATGTAATTGCCCTGCACCTGATTGCTGCCGAAATCAATGTACACGCCGTCGGCATTGTTGCCAGAGATCACATTGCGCGCCGCTGCTGCTCCACCGATGCGATTGTTCGCGCTGCCGGCGATGTTGACGCCATATTGCCCGTTGCCCTGATCCAGCGTCCCGCCCACGTCCGTGCCGATGTAACAGCCTTCGATGACATTGCCGCTCGAACCATTCAACTCGATGCCGTCGCCCGCAAAGCGATTGATGACCAGATTGCGAATCGTGCTGCCGCCCCCCGTGATGCGCAGCCCGTCTGTGCCCGCCCCAGCGCCGTTCAATTCGACGCGGTCGGGCGAACCGACGAACGGCGCGCCTTCGATCACCACGGGTTGTGTGATGGCCTGCAACCCGCCCGAAGCGACATTGATTGTGTAACTCGGCCCCGGCAGACTGAAGTTGATCGTATCCAGGCCTGCCGCGCCTGCCGGACATTCGCCAACCGCCGCATTGGTGTTCGCCGCTTGAATGGCTTCGCGCAGATCGCACGTGCCGTTCCCGGCGAGCGAAGCCAATGTTCCATCCGCCGTCCCCGTGACCATGATCGTGGCGAAAGCAGCAACGGCTTGCGCATTTTGCGCCTTGCGCCATTGCGTTGCGGACAACGCCAGGCCGGCGATCAGGATCAGGCTGATAAACAGGAACCGCTTATGCTGGATTATCCGGCGAATGAAATTGCTGGTGAGTCGCTGAGTCTTTTTCATCTTGAATCCTTTCCGTTTTGAAACGGCTTAGTTTCATTTGGGCGTGCCGCTAGCAGAGACAGTCTTCTCCCTCAACCTTCGGCGCGAGGCTTACTTCCAATTTGAATTCGTGTTTGTTGAGCAATCGGAACGATTGACATACGGTCCCGATTCCAGTGAGCGCACCGACAGAGCGTCCGGCTGACTGATGACGCAAAGCGCCGGACGCCGGTCGGCCATCGTCAAAGTACCCCGGACGGAAAAGTCTGTCACCACCTGTTCAGGTAGTAATTTTGAGCGAGTGCGGCTGATTTTGAAGATCAGAAGAGAGCGGGCGTTTCGATCAATCGTGACGACCGCAACCAGATGCGGCTGGAAAAAAATCGCATCCGGATTTTCAATCACTACTCTTTGCGTGGGCGGAGCGGAGCTTCCAGCTTGATGGTCGTCCCAGCGCCGTTACCCGAAATCACTTCCAGCCTGCCGCCGAGTTCCGCCGCGCGACGCCGCATGCTCTGCAAGCCGTTGCCGCCGTTCTGGCCGGGTTGCGGTGTTGTTTCGACAAAGCCGTGCCCGTTGTCCCACACGCGCAGCGACAGGTGATGATCGGTCAGGGCGAAATCAATTTCGACTTCAGTGCAATGGGCGTGACGGACGATGTTGTTGATGGCTTCTTTGAATAGCAAAAAGACCTGCCGCCGCACCTCGGCATCCAGGCTCAGGTCTTGTTCCGGCGCGTGGAAGCGCAAACTGATGTCGCGCGCCGTCAACGTGTCGCTGGCAAACAGGCGCATGCGCTGCGTCAAGTCGCTCAACTGGTCGCGCTGCGGGTTGATTGCCCAGACGATGTCGCTCATCGCGTCCACGGCTTCGCGCGAAGTGACGGCGACTTTCTCCATCGGTTCGGCGGCTCCGGCGGCATCGGATTGACCGTTGCGGGGAAGCCGCAAGCGGGCGACTTCGCTGAGGATGGCGATCTGCGACAGGCTGGAACCGACTTCGTCGTGCAGGTCTGTGGCGATGCGCGTCCGCATTCGTTCCAGCGCCAGAAGCTGCGCCACGCGGTAGCGGTACGCGGAAAAAGTCAGTCCGCCGATTGCCCCGACCGTCAATGCAATGAACCACCAACGTTGCCAGACGGGCGCGGCGACTGTGAATGAAACGCTGGCCGGGATTGCGCTGTGAACTCCGTCGGCGTTGACGGCGCGCACCAGAAAGCGGTAACTGCCCGCCGACAAGTTGGCGAAATCCACTGAGCGCTGTTCAGTCGGCGCGCTCCAATCTTCGCGGCCTTCGAGTTTGTATTGATAGCGCAGATGCGGATCGGCAGTGGCGCTGGGACTCAAGAAATCAATCGTCACGTTGGTCTGCGAAGAGTTGAGCTTCAACTCCGGCAGATTCAGAGCGCCGATTTCGGAAACTTGCTGCGGCACGCCCGCAACGCGCAAGCCGGAGAGAAAGATGGTGGGCGGTTGACTGGGGCGAGGCGGTTCCGGCAGATAACGCGCGACGCCCACCGGATTACCGAACCACAGCGCGCCTTGCGCGTCACGCGCGGAAACATAAATTGTCCCCTTTTGTAAGCCATCCGCCGAAGTGAAGCTGCGAACCTGTCGGGTTTCCGGCGTCAGGCAATCCACGCCACGCCGAGTGCCATAGTAAATTCGGCCATATTGGTCTTCCACCAGACTCTCTGGACGATTCGTCGTAAGGCCATTGCCGCGATTGTACCAAACAATCTTTAGTGGTTCGGACTTCGGATCATCAATCCGCCCCAGCCCATTGTTTTCCGTCGCAAACCACAACCGGCCTTTGCTGTCTATCAGCAGATGGTGCAGCACGTCCTCGGGCGGCAAACCGTCTTCCCGACCGAATATCTTCAGGCTCCCGTTGCGATAGCGAAGCAAATAAGCCTGGTTTATTCCGCTTCCCATCCAGAGCGTGCCTTCGGCGTCTTCCACGAAAGCGCTGGGGCGCGGCGCGGGATTCGGTTTATCCGACATCGCGGATAATTGAATGATCTTGTCGGTTTGATGATCCCAGCGCAGAAATTTATCCAGATAAGAAGTTGATATCCAAATGTCGCCGCGCACGTCTTCATACAACTTCGCAACCATGGCGTCAGTGAAACCCTCTTTTGCGGTGTAAGCTTGCGGCTTTGCGCGGGCCAGTTGTTTGATGTCGGTGATGCCGCGAAACCGATACAGGATTCCTTCCCCAGTCGGAATCCACCAGTCGCCCGTGCGTGAGTTGACGATGATCTGTCCCATTGACCAACCGTGATAGGTTCCAGGCGGCGTGTTCGGTTCGATTGGCTCAAAGCGGCTGCCATCAAAAAGATGGAGCACCATATTGCCCTTATCATTACTGACAGCGATCAACCTACCTGCTTGATCGTTAACCACCTCCGTTATGAACAGTCCCGCCAGGCCATCGGCTTTGGTGTAGCGGACAAACCCATTCCGCATAAACTTCGTCACGCCGCAGTCGGTCGAAAACCAAAGATTGCCATCGCTATCTTCGTTGATGTCAAAAATCGTCCTCTCGCAAACTCCTTCAGCCTCCCGGTAAACCTGAACACGAGGTTGATTCCGGGCAGAATCAAGGGAAAAGCTTGCCGCTCCATCTGCCGTGCCAAGCCAGATGGTGTCGTCACTGCTTCGGTGTATTGAGTATATCCAGTTGCTCGGTAAACCGTCTTTTTCCCGGAAGCAACGCGAGAATAGTTCGCTGCCTTCCTGTGGTTGCGCGACCAGTTGGCAAAGCCCGCCATCAACTACTCCCGACAAACCTACCCAGATTGTTCCATCCAGAGTTTGGACGAATCTGGCTGATCTATGGCTTTGAATCCTATGCCGTTCCAGCTTTCCATCCGGCATCAGGCGATAAATCGTGCTGTAAGTTACGTTCGGCCCCTGTTCCGTGCTGATCCACAGAACATTTTGCCTGTCCTTGAAAATTTCCCATACCGTCAGATAGCCCAGCTTGTTTTGAAACGGCAAATCAATCCGGCGCAAAATGTGTTGGTTTTGTTTTTCGGTCAATTGATACAAGCCGTCCCACATCCCAACCCAAATCAAGCCTTGCGGGTCTTCGTAAATTTTGATGACGCTCTTGGCCTGGGGTGTTGGCGGCGGCGTTTCATAACCGATCTCGGCAAACATGGCTTGTGCGGGATTGGCCTGTTTTTCTAGAACTCCGTTTGGGTTGAAGCGCACTATCCCAGCCGTGGTTCCGATCCAATACTCGCCGTTGCGCGCGTGGAGAAAATCCTTGACGGAGCGGGACGGCAAGCCTTCATCCTCGCCGTAAAGCTTGAAGCCGTAGCCATCAAAGCGCACCAAGCCTTCGCTAGTGCAGAACCATAGAAATCCGCGCGCGTCCTGCCGCACTTTATAGACGGCATCGCGCGGCAATCCGTCGGCGGCGGTGTAGGTTTTGACGGGCAGGATTTCGGCTTGGGCGGAAAACAGCACAGGCAGACCAATGGCGACCAAGCTGAATACGGCAAGGGTGAGAGAGGCTCTTCTCGAATGGCGAAGCATGGCGGATTCACCTTTTTGATTACGGTACTGCTCAATTTATCGGACGACCTGAGAAACAAGCTGAGCCGAACATGGCGAAATGGCTTAGGGAGTTCACGGTCGCATCAGGAGATCACGCTGATGATGGCACGCGCGCATTGTAGCGAGCAGTTGGTGAATCGCCAATTCGCTATGGACAGGGAAGGAAAAAAGTTGAAATTGGCGATTTGCTCAGGGCAACAAGGCGATGATCCGAACCGGAGCGCCTGTGCCGCCTTTGATCTTCATGGGCAACGCGATCAAGGTTGCGCCTTTGGCGGGCAGGCGTTCCAGGTTGGCGACGTTTTCCAGGCCGTAAATGTTCGCCCCGTTCAGCACCTGATGCGTGATGAAATCTTTGGATGCGCCGTAATCAATGCTGGCGGTGTCAATGCCAATGGTTTCGATCTTGCGCGCGGAAAGCAATTCGGCGGCTTCGCGCGAAATGCCGGGGAAGTGCAAATTGGCAGTGTCGCCGGGCGCGTCCGTGCCGAGGTACTTTTTCTTGTCGCCCCAGAATTTCCCCCATCCGGTGCGAACCAGCACGATGGATTCACCGGGAATCGCGCCGTGCGCCGTTTCCCACGCTGTAATGTCCGCCGCCGACAATTGGTAATCGGCATTGCCTGCGCAAGCCTGCGAAATGTCAATCACTATGGCCGGGCCGACCAGACGAGTGATGGGGATTTCGTCGGCAGCCTGTTTGCCTTCGCCAAAATGTATGGGCGCGTCCAGATGCGTTCCGCCGTGTTCGCTGGCCGCGTACCTTGCCGCCGTGTACCAATATCCGCCCGCCGATTTTCCCCACGATTCTTTTTGCCATTCGAAGCCTTTGGCCGTCGGCCAGTAAATCGTTTTCTCGTCGAACGGATAAGTCAGGTCAACCAGTTTGGCTTTGTCAATGCTGGCCGAAGCCGGTTTGGCCGATTCGCCAATTGGTTGGCCGGGAGTTTGTTCACCGGGTTCGGGTGCGTGCGAAGTTTGATTCCACAGCAAAACGATTCCGGCGACCAGAATGGCGGCGGCGAACGCGAGCAAGAGTTTATGAGTGTGGTGCATGGTGTTTCCTTTACGGTAAAGCAAGCTGCCAGGCTTGCTGTGTAATCTCGAAAGGTATCTTTTGATTTCGAAAGGCGTCTTTTCAGCAAGCGGAGCAAGCTCGGCAGCTTGCTCTACTTTGGTTCGGCGATGCCGCGATACATTTCGGCCAGCAGGCGCGGAGTTTTCGGTAAAAGAAACCGGTCGAGCTTTGTGATTTCAAACCCGGCGGAAACAATCAGTTCGTCAATCTTTCGATTCATGTTGCAGCCCGCGCCGATGATTCGTTGCAATGGGTTCAGTTTGTCTTGCCAACTGGCAACATTAAAGTCGTCGCTGCGTCCGTGTTCCCAGAAGACAAACCTGCCGTCAGGCTTCAGCACGCGGCGAATTTCCGCCAGCGCCGGTTCGGTGTTTTCAATCGAACACAATGTCAACGTCGTCACCACTGAATCGAACGAATGGTCGGCAAAGGGCAACCGCCCCTGAGCGTCAAGCTGCATTTTCACGACGGGCAGCGGACATTCGGCGATGCGCCGGTCAACCAGTTTGGTGAGCATGTTTTCCGAATCCAACACCGTCAGATTGGTCACCGTTGCCGGGTAATGCGGCAGGTTCAACCCCGTGCCGAAACCGATTTCCAGCGTGTCGCCCGTTGCCGGTTCCAGCGCGCGACGGCGATATTTTCCCATCTGAGGATTGCCCAGACTCCAATCCAGCAGACGCGGAAAAATGTATTTCGAGTACAGCCCCATTTCGGTTTTACCTCTATGAATTTTGACTGCGTGTGCTGACTATAACTTCAGCGCCCTCGCTGTACCAAGTTCGAGCGGATATTGTAGGATGTTGTTCCTTAAAACACTGAAGATTCGGATCAAACATCCGCATTCATAATTACGAAAGGTCACCAAGCACCAATGCGAGATCAAAGAGAAATTGCCAACATCATCGCCAATGATTTTGGAGCCAACGCCACGTACGTTGAAGACCTGTTTCGCCAGTTTCAATACAACCCGAATTCCGTCGGCGACGAATGGGGAAGTTATTTTCATTCCTTGCTGGGCGGCAACGGAGCGATGAAAGCGGAAGCTCAGGCCGTCGCCGCAAAAGCTGCGCCCGCCGCAGCGCCACAGCCTGCCGTAACCCAGCCTGCCGCCAAAGCTGCGCCCGCTGCTGAAACTGTGGGAGAGCGGCTGCAAATTCGCGGCACGGCGATGAAAATCGTCGAAAACATGGAAACCAGTCTGAGCGTGCCGACGGCGACTTCGCTGAGGCAAATTCAGATCAAACTGCTCGACGAAAACCGTCGCTGGGTCAATCGTTATCTGGACGAACATGGCAAAGGCAAAACTTCGTACACCCATTTCATCGCCTGGGCGATTTTGAAAGCGCTGGCCAAATATCCGCAGATGAACGACGGTTATGAAGAAGCGGACGGCACGGCTTATCGGCTGAAACGCTCGGACGTGAATCTGGGCGTAGCTGTGGATGTTCAGAAAAAAGACGGCTCGCGCAGTTTGCTGGTTCCGAACATCAAATCCGCTGACAAGATGACTTTCTGGCAATTCGTCCAGGCTTATCAGGACGTGGTCATTCGCGCGCGCGACGGCAAGCTGCAGGTCAGCGATTTTCAGGGAACGACGATTTCCATCACCAATCCCGGAACCATAGGCACTTCGTCATCCAGTCCGCGATTGATGGCCGGGCAGGGCGCAATCATAGCCACCGGCGCCATCGAATTTCCGCCGGAATACGCCGCAATGACAGACGCCGCGTTGTCGCAACTCGGCATCAGCAAGGTGTTCACCATCACCAGCACTTACGATCACCGCATTATTCAAGGCGCCGAATCGGGAATGTTCCTAGCCTACATTCACGAACTGATGCTGGGCAAACACAATTTTTACGATGAAATATTTGCCGATCTGGGCATCAACTATAAGCCTCTGCGCTGGTCTGTGGACGTGAACCCCATGCTGTCTGGCGTTGACCGCGAACGGCAGGAGATCAAAAAACAGGCGGCGATTTTTGAATGGATCAACGCTTATCGCGTGCGCGGCCATCTGATTGCCGACATTGATCCGCTGCACATGATTAACCTGTATGCTCATCCCGAACTGGAAATCGAAACTTACGGGCTTTCGATCTGGGATTTGGATCGGGAGTTTTACACCGGCGGACTGGGCGGCAAGGAATACGCCACGCTGCGTGAAATCTGGGCCATGCTGATTCGGTTTTACTGCGGCAAAGTCGGAACCGAAAGCCGCCACATCACCAGCAGAGAACAGAAACAATGGATTCGGGAACGCATCGAACGCGATCCCGAACCAATTCCTGCGGAAGTCAAAAAACAGTTGCTGGATCGTTTGATTGCCGCCGAACAGTTTGAAAAATTCCTGCACACCAAATACCTGGGGCAAAAACGATTTTCGGTCGAAGGCGGCGAATCCATAATTCCCGTGCTGGATCAGTTGATCGTTGGCACAGCCGAACGCGGAGCAGATGAAATCGTGTTGGGCATGGCACATCGCGGACGGTTGACCGTGCTGGCCAACATCATCGGTCATTACATGAGCGAACGCATCTTCACGGCGTTTGAAGGGTCGGTACATCCGAACTTTCCCGCCGATGAAGGCGATGTCAAATACCATCAGGGCGCAATCGGCAAACGCGATATCAATGGCAAACAGTTGACGCTGACTTTGTCGCCTAATCCAAGCCACCTGGAATTCGTTGATCCTGTGGTCGAAGGCATGGCGCGCGCCAAACAGGACGCCATGCAGATCGCCCGCGAAGAAGCCCGCGCGCGCGTCTGGCCTGTGCTGATTCATGGCGACGCGGCGTTTGCCGGGCAGGGAATCGTCACCGAAACTCTGAATCTGGCCGATCTGAAAGGTTATCGCACAGGCGGAACGATTCATTTCATCATTAACAATCAGATTGGCTTTACTACTTCGCCGACTTCCAGCCGGTCTTCGATTTATTCGACCGACATCGCCAAGATGACGCAGTTGCCGATTTTTCACGTCAACGCCGACGATGTGGAAGCCGCCTGGCGCGTGCTGCAAATCGCCATGGACTTCCGGCAGAAATTCAACAAGGACGTGGTGATTGATTTGATCGGATTTCGCCGCCACGGCCACAACGAAGGCGACGAACCCAGTTACACTCAACCGCTGATGTACCAGCGAGTCAAAGAGCATCCGGGTGTGCGCGAACTGTACAGCCGCCAACTGATCCGCGAAGGCGTGCTGACGCGCGAAGAATCGGATCAGATGATTGACGCCGTCTGGCGCAGTTATGAAACCGCGCTGGCTTCGGCAAAAGAAATCGTCGCCAACAAAAAGCCCATGACGGCTCCGCCGGAAATGAAACCGGACATGGACGGTTCGAATGTGCTGGAAACCGGAGTTGCCCGCGAGGCGCTGGACGAAGTTTCGCGGACAATGAGCGTCGTGCCGCAAGGGTTCACGATCAATCCGAAAATGGTCAGCCAGATGTCTCGCCGCGCCAAAATGGGCAGCGGAGAAATTCCTGTTGACTGGGGCTTCGCCGAAGGCTTGGCGTTCGGGTCGTTGATTCTGGAAGGCACATCGGTGCGATTGTCCGGGCAGGATTGCGGACGCGGCACATTCAGCCAGCGCCACGCGATTTTGTACGACACGCAAACCGGCGATTCATGGACTCCGCTTGAAACCTTGCAAAAGAACGGCGTCAAGTTTGAAGTCTTCGACAGTTCGCTGTCCGAAGCCGGCGTGCTCGGTTACGAGTATGGCTATTCGGTCGTTTCGCGCGATGGGTTGACGATGTGGGAAGCGCAGTTCGGCGATTTCGCCAACGGCGCTCAGGTGTTGATTGACCAGTTCATTTCGCCCAGCGAAGACAAATGGAAACAGACTTCGCGGTTGGTGATGCTGTTGCCGCACGGTTACGAAGGCCAGGGGCCGGAACATTCCAGCGCGCGGCTTGAGCGGTATTTGCAGCTTTGCGGCGAAGACAACATGCAGGTCTGTTATCCGACGACTCCGGCGCAGTATTTCCACTTGTTGCGGCGTCAGGTCAAACAGGAATTGCGCAAACCGCTGGTGGTCATGACGCCGAAAAGCCTGTTGCGATTGCCCGCTGCGGTTTCGTCGCTGGATCAGTTCACCAGCGGAGGTTTTTATCCAGTCATAGGCGACGCTGTGAATCCGGCGAACGTCGAACGAGTGTTGCTGTGCAGCGGCAAGGTTTATTACGACCTGCTGGCCGAACAGGACAAAAACAACAGCGGCAAGATCGCCATCATTCGAATGGAGCAGTTTTATCCTTTCCCGTTGAGTTTGTTGCAACGCTGGTTGTCATCGTTCGGCAACGCCAGACAACTGTTCTGGGTGCAGGAAGAGCCGCAGAACATGGGCGGCTGGAATTTCATTCGTCCATGGCTGGAAGGTTTGAAGCGAACCGGGCAGGAGCTTCGTTACGTTGGCCGCGTCGCCAGCGCCAGCCCGGCCACCGGTTCGTATATGGTTCACCAGTTGGAACAGCAGGCCTTGGTGAAAGAGGCGCTGAGCTTGTAATCGCAGAATCTTGAAACGCAAAGACGCCAAGCGGCAAAGATGCCTGAAGATGAGTTGAATCTTCTTTGCGTCATTGCCTCTTGGCGTTTTCGTGTTGAGCATTCAACTCGCATAAATGAAAAAGGCGACCATTGCTGATCGCCTTGATTCTGTTTTCGATAGCGCGTACGGGACTCGAACCCGTGCTCTCCGCCTTGAGAGGGCGGCGTGTTAACCAGTTACACCAACGCGCCAAAGAACTGGCGAGTTTATACACCTCGAACTTAAGCTTGAGCAAGCGCGCGCCGTTCGGCTGTCGCGCAAATTTCCTGACAGGAGTATTCAACCAACGATGGCTTCATCGCTGACAAACGAAATCAAAACAAAGCTGATCGCGCTGGTGCGCGACAATTTCAATCTGGAACTGGACGATGTGGTTTCAGAAATCCCGCCGAAAACCGAACTCGGCGACCTGGCCTTTCCGCTGGCGTTTGATCTGGCCAAACGCATCAAAGCCACCACCGGCGAAAAGAAAAATCCGCGCGAAATTGCGACCAAACTGGCCGATGGATTGAAAACCGTTCCCGGCGTTGCTCGCGTCGAAATCGCCGGACCGGGCTACCTCAACGTCTTCTTAAATCGTGCTCAAACCTTTTCGCAGTTGGTCGCGCAATCACCGACTCCCGACTCCCGACTCCCGACTACCAAACTCATTGTTGAACACACTTCGATCAATCCGAACAAAGCCGCGCACATCGGCCACGTGCGCAATTCGGTGCTGGGCGATACGACGGCGCGCATTCTGAAAGCGACGGGCGAGACGGTCGAAATTCACAACTACATTGACAACACCGGAGTGCAAGTCGCTGACGTGGTTGTCGGCTTCATGCATCTGGAAAACAAATCGCTGGTCGAAATCAAAGCCATTGCCGAACGCCCGGTCGCAAAGCGCGAAGACAATTTTGATTATTACTGTTGGGAACTCTATTCCCGCGTCGGCCAGTGGTACGAAGAAGACAAAGCGCGACTGGCCATTCGCGCGCAAACGCTCCACGACATCGAAACAGGCAACAATACAACCGCTGAAATCGGCGAATACATTTCTTCGCGCATCGTGGATTGTCACCTGGAAACGATGGCGCGGCTGGACATCAGCTACGACCTGTTGGCGCGCGAAAGCGAAATTCTGCATTTGCATTTTTGGGCGCACGCCTTTGAAAAACTGAAAGCCAGCGGCGCAATCGTTTTTGAAACTGAAGGCCGGAATAAAGGGTGCTGGGTGATGCGCGCGGAATCCGTTGACGGAGGGACGGAGGGACAGAGGGAAGGAGAGACAGGGGGACAGGGGGACACGGAGTCAGAACATGATGCTGACAAGATCATTGTCCGGTCGAACGGCACGGTGACTTATACAGGCAAGGACATTGCTTATCACTTGTGGAAGCTGGGCAAGTTGGGACTGGATTTTCATTACCGCTTGCTGCGCCACGATCATCACGGACGCGAAGTCTGGATTACGACTGGGGACGAGTCTGCAGGAAGCCAATCGCATCCGCCGTTTGGCAACGGCACAGCGTTTTTGAACGTAATTGATGTGGGGCAGTCGTATCCGCAAGCCAACGTCAAAAAAGGCGTGATGATGATTGACCACGACGAACGTGTCGCGCGCAGCGCGCATCTGGCTTATGAAAAAGTCACGCTGACGCCCGCCGCCGCCGTTGAACTTGGCATGGAACTTTCTGAAGCCGATCAGCAGCGTCAGCAAATCGGCATGTCCGGGCGCAAAGGCTTGGGCGTCAAGGCCGATGACCTGATTGACCGTCTGGAAGCGAAAGCGCTGGCCGAAGTTCAATCGCGCAACGCCGATCTGAGCGAAACGCAGCAACAGAAGATCGCGCGGCAGATTGCCGTCGCCGCGTTGCGTTACTTTCTGCTGAAATACACGCGCACTTCGATCATCGCTTTCGACTTTGAGGAAGCGCTGAAGTTCCGCGGAGAAACCGGCCCGTACCTGCAATACTCCGTGCGCCGTCTGAGCAACATCTTCACCGAGCTTGGCCGTTCGGCGGACGATGTTCGCGCGGAGTTTCAGCAACTTTCCGCTGAAGACGTCGCCGCGCAATTTGCGGGCGAAGCGGGCGACGTGCTGTGGTCGCTGGTTTATTTCGCTTCGCGGCTGGACGACGTGGTGCAAGTTTCAGCCAGCGCGTTTGAACCCACACACGTGGCCAAATATGCCTTTCAACTGGCTGACCAGTTCAACACCTTTTATCAAGACAAGCGATTTCACATCCTGAAAGAATCCGACGCCAAACGAAAAACCGTCTTGCTGATAGCGGTGGATGTGGTGCGGCAAAAGCTGACGCAGGCGTTGTCGCTATTGGGCATCGAAGTGCCGGAGAAAATGTAAAGTTCAGAGTTCAAGCTTTAGCTTGATAATTCTCCAGAAAGACAAGCTGAAGCTTGAACTCTGAACATGCCTGGGGATAACCATGAACCGAATCCGAAGAATTCCAATCGTTTTTTTGGCGTTGTTGCTGGTCGCGCCGATTTTTGCGCAACAGGCGGCCCGGCAAGCCGACACCAGTCTGCTGACGCTCGACACGATTTTCAGCTATCGCGCGCAATCGCTGGGCTGGCATCAGTGGCAGGCGGACGGCAGCGGTTATTTGATGCTGGAGCCTTCGACGGCCAGCAAGGATGCGCTGGATTTGATTCGCTATGACGTGGCTTCGGGCGCTAGGTCGGTTCTGGTTTCGGCGCAAAGCCTGACGCCTGCCGGAGCTTCCTCGCCTTTGGTGATCGAAGAATTCACGCTCAGCGACGACAGCAAACGTTTGCTCATCTTCACCAATTCTGAGCGCGTCTGGCGGTCGAACACGCGTGGCGATTATTGGGTGTTTGATCTGGCCAGCAAGAAACTGCAAAAGCTCGGAGGCACGGCAAAGCCGTCTTCGCTGATGTTTGCCAAGTTTTCGCCGGACGCCACGCGCGTTGGCTACGTGCGCGAAAACAACATCTACGTGGAAAATCTGGCGGACAGCCGTATCACGCGACTCACAACCGACGGCGCGCAATACACCATCAACGGCACGTTCGATTGGGTGTACGAAGAAGAACTCTTTTGCCGCGACGGCTGGCGGTGGTCGCCGGACGGCAAGCAGATCGCCTACTGGCAACTGGATGCTTCGGGCGTCAAAGAGTTCAAGATGATCAACAACACTGACGAACTCTATCCAAAGATCATCAGCTTTCCGTATCCGAAAGCCGGCGAGATGAATTCCGCCGCGCGCGTCGGCGTCATCAGCTCCACAGGAGGCAAGACGCGATGGTTTCAGGTTCCGGGGGATGCGCGCAACAACTATCTGCCGCGAATGGAATGGGCGGCGAGTTCCGACGAAGTCGTCATTCAACAACTCAACCGGTTGCAGAACACGAACATTGTCATGCTGGGTGATGCGCGCACAGGCAAAGTCCGCACAATTCTGACCGAAAAAGACGAGGCCTGGGTGGATGTCGCCTGGGGTTCGATTGGTTGGAGCAAGCGCGGATTGGCTCGTGGCGATGCGGAATGGATTGACGGCGGCAAACGTTTTCTGTGGACCAGCGAACGCGACGGATGGCGACACGTTTATTCAATTTCACGTGACGGCACGGACATCAAATGCATTACGCCCGGCAATTACGATCTGGTCAGCGTTGAAATGGTGGACGCGGCGAATGGCTGGCTTTACTTTTCAGCGTCGCCTGAAAATCCGACGCAGAAATATCTGTTTCGCGCGCGACTGAGTGGCGAAGGCCAGGCCGAACGCCTTTCTCCCGCGACTCAACCCGGCACGCACGGTTACACAATCTCGCCGCGCGGCGATCTGGCCATTCATACTTATTCGGCGGCGACCAAAATTCCTATCACCGAAGTCGTTCGTTTTCCGCAGCACACGGTTGTGCGAACCATGTTCGACAACAAAGAGCTGACCGAACGCATCTCCAAACTCAAACCTGTCGCGCAGGAATTTTTTCGCGTCAAGATCGAAGAAGGATTTGAATTGGACGGATGGATGATGAAACCGCCGGGCTTTGACGCGGCGAAAAAGTATCCGGCGCTTTTTTACGTTTACGGCGAACCGTGGGGACAGACTGTGCTGGATGCTTGGGACGGCGGACAGGGAATGTGGCATCGTATGCTGGCTCAGCAGGGATATTTGGTAGTCAGCGTGGATAATCGCGGCACACCCGCGCCGCGTGGTCGAGCCTGGCGCAAGAGCATTTACAGGCAGATGGGCATCCGCAATTCGTCGGATCAAGCCAACGCTGCCCGCGCCATCGCCAAATGGCCGTTCGTGGATGCAACGCGCATAGGCGTCTGGGGCTGGAGCGGCGGCGGTTCTTCGACGCTGAATGCGATGTTCCGTTACCCGGACGTTTACCAAGTCGGACTGTCGGTCGCGCCAGTGCCGGACATTCGTTATTACGACACCATTTACCAGGAACGTTACTGCGGCCTGCCGCAAGACCATCCCGACGAATACAAACAAAGCTCGCCGATCACCTTCGCCAGCCAGTTGCAAGGCCAACTGCTGCTCGTTCACGGCACGGGCGATGACAACGTTCATTACCAGGGAACCGAAGCCCTGATCAACGCGCTGATTGCGGCGAACAAACCATTCACGATGATGGCGTATCCGAACCGCTCGCATGGCATTTACGAAGGCCCAGGCACGACTCGGCATTTGTACGGATTGCTGACTTCGTTTTTGAATGAAAAGCTTCCGCCTGGGCCACGCGGCGAATAAAACAAAGCCTCGTTGTGAGCGAATGCTTCACAACGAGGCTTCAACCTTCACTTAATCGTCACGGTCACTGTATTCGCATTGAACCCATCAACTGCCAAACTGACTCCCACTTCGCCTCGCCCACGTAAGGCTTTGGGTAGTTCTACGTTAACCTGATCCACGCCAATCAGGTCGCCCTGCGCCCCTGCGAAAGAGATGGGGGCATCCAAATTATCAATTTTGATGTTGGTCCCACGCACCACAGAACGGTTGCGGATGCCTGTACCGAAAAGCACCAGGAAAACGCGCTCGTTTTCCAATCCCAAGTCAATGGGGCGAGCGATCAGTTTGTTTTGCACAGGGTCAAAAACAACAATCGGCTCGTATTCCTGCGTTCCGTTCTCACGTACTCGCAAGACCACTCCAATAGCGGTTCCCTGTCCGGAAGAATTCGCCGTAAAGAGTGACGGGGCAACAGCGGCGAGCCGTAAGTTGTTCTCTGCGACCAAAGCGCCGTCAACGTAAACTGAAACCACCGAACTGCCAATTGTCGTCGTTGTCGCGGGTGGTAACAGAACGTCTGCTGGCATTACAAAGTTGATCTGCGTCGGCGAGACGAAAAAGAGCGGCGCGGGGTATTCGTAACCATCCACGTCTGTGACAACCACAGACGTGCCATCCAGTGTCAACGGCAACGGCGTAACAGTTGCGGTTTGAGTCGTTTTCGCCAAACCGACGCCAAAGGAGGTCACGATTGCATTTGCCGTAGACAGCGGGTTGTAGCTGGCGGCAGAAACGCTTGCCAGAGTGCCTGGCTGGCTGATGGTCAGCATTTGCCCGGCAATCGTTACGGAACCAATGCGTTGCGTAGGACTGGAATTGTTGTTCACCTTAAACAGGACAGGCACGTTCCCTACGCCGTTGATTGGGGTATAAATACTGTCAATCCAAGGAACATTGCTCTGCACCGTCCAGGGGCAATGCGCCTGCGTAATAAGCCTCGTGCCCACTGTTTTGGAATTACCAAACCCGGGCCGCACGTTGAGCAGCGTATGTGCAAGGGAATATGTGCAGGATACGGTGCGGAAACTGACCGGATTGGATTCACCGCCGCCCGGTGTAAAAATGGTAATGTCGGCACTGAGGATTCCTGTCAGATCACTAGCCGGAATTGTCGTTTTCAACTGGGTGCTGTTGACCAGTGTCGTCGTGCGATCCTTGCCACTCCAGCGCACAATCGAATCTGCGCGGAAATCGCGTCCGAAAATACTCAGTGTTAACGGGCCGCTGCCTGCCGCTCCCAGTGGCGGGTCCAGACGATCAATGATGGGGCGAGTTGTTGCTGATCCAACACGGAATTCCAATGGCAATGTTACCCGGTCTCCATTGCGCCCTATTGTCACAACAGTGATGGGTATGTTGCCAATCTGGGCGATTTCTGACTTTCTGATCGTTGTTCGCAAACGCGATTTGCTCAGGAAGAATGTCTCGTGCGGAACGCCATTCCAAAGCACGACGGAGCCTTGCTGGAAACCGTCACTGTCTACGGAAGGGGGCAAAAAGTTTTTGCCCTGCACGTACAGCGTAAAGTCGCCGCCGCCTGCTGCGGTAACGCTTGGACTGAGCGCCGACAGTTCTGCAATCAGGTTTGTCTCACTGTCAAATTCTGCTGTCACGACCGCCCGTGCCATAAAATTAAGCGGCGCTTGGTCGGCAGCGCGCAGTGGTTGGAAACTTGCGCCGTTGTTGGTGGATATAAATGAGCCTGATTTTGGCGCGTCATCATCTCCGGCAAACAACACATTGTTACCGCTGGACTGAACACCAATATACAGATCACCGCTGTTGATCGTCGGCCCATCCGGAACCATGACTTCAAGCCAGCGATTTTCAGGCACGTTCGGAATCGTGATTGTCCGATCCACCAGAAACGTCGGGCTGCCGGGCAAACCTGTACGATCAGGATCAACGAACGCGACAATGCGAAGCTGCTGTCCTGTGGGCGAGCCACCGCCAGTGGGCGCTGGCAAATGCACGCGCACTGCTTCCAGCTTAAATGACGAGCGGGTAGGTGTGACCCGATTGACAACCATCGCGCCATTGAACGGCAAGGTGTCATCGCGTGAATTATCATCAACCGACAATACTTCCATCACCCGCGTTTCGGGATTGATACGATAAAACATGTAGCCCATTGCCAGCAGGTCGTTCGCGCTGATGCCTCCGCGTTCGCCCGGAGCCAGCGTCGGGTCCATAATGCCCAGATATTGTCCCGTCAAAACATCATCTTTCCAGTGTCCTGCCGGGCGTTCATCGCCACCTGTGCCGTCCGGACGCCCCGTTGACATCGGGGCGTCCACTTCAGACGTGAAGAAAATCTGTTCGCCGCCGGATGTCTGCACCTTCGGTGCCGTAGCCAGTAAGTCCATATCCACTCCTGGGCGATACCGGTGCAGGTCCAGGAAAGTCGTAGCCCCGGCTCTTGCGCCGAAAGGCCCTCCCCGCAACGTTAAATCCAATTCGCGCTGGCCAACGTTCGAGATAAATCCCAAACAACGACCTAGCTCGCGCAAAGCAATGGCTTCGAAATCAATTTTGTCAGCGTCAATTCCATCGCTCGGGTCAAAGTCGAATTTGACGGCTGAATTAAAGGCGATAGACGGGAGTGGAGTTGGAATTTCTTCTACAAACCCAATCATCTTGGAAATGCTGGTGGGAAAATCAATGTGTTCCGTATCTCCCAAATCGGTTTTCCAGGGGTAAGGCAAAAAACTGTAGACCGATACTTGTGGCGAAGTTGACGACCACGACTGAAATTGATCGGACCGGCTGCTGGTGGCAATGAGTTTTCGAACCGGCACGTTTGTGACACCGAGCACTGTTGGCTGGTTAAAGGGGAATCCGAATGCAGTTGGACCAAAATCTATATCCATCGGGAGTTGAAACGCAGGGATCTGCGGTTCCGGTTTCCCCAAAAGGATCGCTTCCCATTTGGCTGCGGCGCGCAGGAAGGCAGCCTTCGCCTGCGGAAATCCTTCAAGTTGCGTTGTGCCTTGCAATTTCAGTATCAGAGGTCGAGGTTCAGCCTGTTGTTTTACGTTTTGCTTCGGAGTGTCTGTGATGGCGTGCAATGGTGCGCGCTCCTTATCAACCCGGAAGGCTGTGGCCGCTTCCGAATCAAGTTGGCGGCTGATAGCGCCGTCCTTGGTGAGTTCTGTCAAAAATGTTTTGTTGACGACTTCCGTTTCGATGAATCCTCCCAAACCGGAAGTTGTAGAAGTTGAAACCTTATTCTTTGAGGTTTGCTGGGCAGCTCTGGGCTGAGGAAAGAAGACAAATGCCAATCCGAAAAGAAACAACGAAAGAACCAGGAACATCAAACGTACACGCATTGCGACCTCTCTTTGAGAAATAGTGGAATAGTAATCACGAATTGAGTTGTTCAGGTTGTTTGGAGCTTGTTCTGGAACGGTGAGGCGCAAAGATTATAGATGTGCATGAGGAAGTATCGCAACGTTTTTAATGGCGGAGGGAATTAACTTCGCTTGCCTGAACTGTGGCCAATTTTCATTTGTCATCGCTGCTGGGGCGATTCGGGCAGGGTTGCGGCAGCGAACGGGCGATGTTCATCCCAGCAATTTTCGATTTCCCATTCGCCGCCGCAAGTTGAAAAATTCGGGCTTTAGGCTTGTAGATCGCTCATCACTTTCAACAGCGCTGTTTTGAATTTCGCCATTTCGTCTTTGGTGCCAATGCTGATGCGAGCGTGCGTCGGCCAGGCAGGCCAGACGCGGCCAATGTAAATCTTCTCTTTCTGCATGGCGTTGACCAAGCGGCGCGCGGGCATCTTGGCATTCAGCATGAAACAGTTGCTGACCGAAGGCACGAATTCGATCTTGTTCTTTTCCAAAAACGAGAACATGTCTTCGCGGATGTCTTTGATGATTTTGCGGCGTTCGGGAACCAGGGTTTTGACTTTCAAACTGGCGGTTGCGCCCACCATTCCGGTCACGGGCAATGCGCCTGCGCCGAAGTTTCTCAGCTTGCCGATCAAATCCGGACGTCCCAGCGCCGCGCCTGCGCGCAAACCCGCCATGCCATACAGCTTGGAAAACGTGCGCAAGATAATCACGTCCTTGTCCATCGCCACCCAATCCGAACCCATCGTTTCGTCGGTCAGGTGAATGTAGGCTTCGTCCAGCAGCAGGATGGTGTCTTCCGGTTTGTTGGCAATGACCCATTCGATGTCGGCGCGCGGCGTGATCGTTCCAGTCGGATTGTTCGGGTTGCAGATATAAATCAATCCGGCTTTGCGTTCGGCGGCGACTTTGACCATCGCTTTGACATCGTGCGCGTGTGTGGGTGTCAACGGCACTTTGATGACTTTTGCGCCGACGAATTGCGCAAATCGTCCGCCTGCTTCGTAACCCGGATCGGACATCACAAACGGTTTTTCCTTTGAACAGAACGCCAGCACCGAACGATGCAGCGGATCGCTGGAACCTGGAAACGGCAAAACGTATTCGGGGTCTAAACCTTCCAGATCGGCCAGCGTTTTGGCGAATTCGTCCGTCAATCCATATTCATAACGTCCGCCTTTGGCGATGACTTTGGAAATGGCTTCGATCGCTTCCTGGCAAGGGCCAAGCGGGTTTTCGTTGGCGTTGATCTTGACGGCGTCTGGTGGAATGGGGCCGGTTTTGGAAAGTTGCGCCATCGCCAGGTTGGCTTCGCCATAAAACGGCAACGTCGTGCCTGCGGTGAGTAACGCCGCCATACGGCTAAACGAACGGCGGGAAAATTTTCGTTCCGCGTGTTGTGGACTGGTCATAAAGTTCCTCCTGGTAAATGGTTTGTAGTCCCGCCTTCAGGCGGAAGATGCGTGACCGTAGAAACTTTCCGCCTGAAGGCGGGACTACGTGTTTTTTGACTCGGCATTTGTACGGATTGCTGACTTCGTTTTTGAATGAAAAGCTGCCGACGGGGCCGCGCGGCGAATGAATTGAAATCCGGCATGAAACCGAAGCAGAGCGCGAATGGCGGAGTTCGTGCGCGAAATGTCTGCGGTATTTCGCGCATCCGAAGCTCGCACATCTGCGCTCTGCGGCGTGGGGTATTTCAGCGACTAAAGTGCCACCTCGCGTCGCTTCTGCCCCGAACCTGGGCTGCGTCAGGAAAACTTGCCAGATGAAAAATATGCTGTGACGGCTGTTTTGCTGGATCAGCAAGCAAGAGGGAAAGTTGTGTGGGAGCCAGTCGCCAAATTTTTTCAAAAATAAGGATCAAGAGGGAGGCCCCACAACCTCCCTCTCGATCTGGCCACCCGAATTGCATTTTGCAATGTATTGGGGGGAGGCCAAAGCGTGTGTTGATGCCGCATAGTCCCCGAAACCCGCTTTGGTGTGTTGCAACAGCAACAGGCGACCGTTGGGCAATCCAGAATTCCATTCACCGCGCAGTTCCGCAATTTGGGCACCAGTAGAAACCGCGCTTCCACAATCTTTGCCGCTCTTTGACGGGCAGAATTTCACACAGGAAAAGAATGATCGCCATACGTAGATTTACCTGTTTTCAGGCTTGAGGGTTTAGCGACTTTCAATCGCAATCAGCGCCGAAAGAATTTCCGCTTCAGATTTCGGGCTGACGGTTCGAAGGTCAATCACCAGCCGGCCGTCTTGAATGCGAGCGATGATCGGCGGCTGATTCAGTCTAAGTTTCTCTTCGAGTTCATCCGGGCTGAGTTGCGATGAAGTAAGGCCGATGAGCGTCGTCGGCAATTGCGTTTCCGGCGCAGAGCCTCCGCCAATGACCGAATGACCGTCAATCAATTCCAGTGTCAGATGATTCAGACCTTGCGCGTGGCGAACAAAAGCTTGCGCGCGTTCGGTGACGGCGGCTTTGGTCGTGTGCAGCGCGGCTTGCACCGGAATTTCTTCCAATGCGCGACCGGCCAGATATGAAACGACGGTCGCTTCCAATGCGGCAAATGTCAGTTTGTCCACGCGCAATGCCCGCATCAACGGATTGGACTTGATGCGCTGGATGATTTCGGATTCGCCGAGAATGATTCCGGCTTGCGGCCCTCCAAGCAGTTTGTCGCCGCTGAACGCCACCACCGAAGCTCCGGCTTTCAGAGCTTGAGCGACGGTCGGTTCGTCGTGAATTCCCAGCGGATTCAAATCCACCAGACAACCGCTGCCCAAATCTTCAAACAACGGCAATCCACGTTCGCGCGCGAGCTGCGCTAATTCTTCGAGCGAAGGTTTTTCCGTAAATCCGATGACTCGATAGTTTGACGGATGCGCGCGCAAAATGATTTTGGTGTGTTCATTGATGGCTTTTTCGTAATCGCTCAGGCGAGTTCGGTTCGTCGTGCCGACTTCGCGTATGCGCGCGCCGGATTTGGCAATCACATCCGGGATGCGAAAGCTGCCGCCAATTTCGATCAGTTCGCCGCGCGAAACGATGACTTCGCCACCTTCGGCCAAAGTATTTAAGGTTATCAAAACCGCCGCCGCGCAATTGTTGACCACAGCCGCCGATTCGCAGCCGAGCAATTCGCCCAGCATTGCCGTCAACCCGGTTCCGCGCTTGCCGCGCGCGCCCGAAGCCAGATCGTATTCCAGGTTGCTGTAATCGCGGGCGACTTCGTTGATCGCCTGAATCGCCGATTCGCTGAGCGGCGCGCGGCCAAGATTGGTATGCAGCACAACCCCTGTGGCATTGATGACTCGCTGAGTTTGCGATTGTTGACGGCGAGCGAAACGCGCAGCCAATCGCTGTTCGATTTCCTTTTCCAGCGTTACCGCGTCGGTCAATGAATCCGCTTTGCCGTTCGAACCAACCAATTCCCGACGAAAATCTTCCAGGACTTCGCGCAATCGGTCGCGCACCGTGTCGCGCCCGGCAGCGGCAATCAGCGGTTGCAACGCATCGCGCCGCAGCAATTGATCAATCGAAGGCAGATTTCTAAGAATCGTCGCGCTCATAAAATTTGAAGATAAACTGCGCCGGAGAATAATTCATCAACTGCCGAGCGGCAAATTCATAACAAGCTGACAAAAAATCCGGCCAACCGACCGTTGAGTATGTCAAAGATTCATTCGCAAAAGTCAGGAGTTCAAATGATGCAATCGTTCAAAAAATTAATCGTGCTTTCGTTTCTCATCGCGGCGTTCGGTTTTTGCTGCTTAGCCGAACGCGCCCAAGCCAAAATCAGTCCGGGTCCGCCGCTAGGTTTCACAGGCGCGCCCGGCGAAGGAACCTGCACCGGATGCCATTACACTTTCCCGTTAAATTCCGGCGCGGGCAAAGTCGAAATTACAGGTTTGCCCGCCAGCTACACGCCAGGCCAGATTTACGCAGTGACAGTGACCGTTACGCATCCGACTGCGCGGGCGTGGGGATTTGAATTGACTGCGTTGGATTCAAACGAGACTTCGTCCACCGTCGGAACTCTGACCGTCAGCAACACAACGACGACTCTCAAGCGCGATTCTTCGGCTTCAGGCCAACAGCGAACCTATCTATCGCACAGTGAAGACGGCATCGCGCAAGGAAAACCAAATTCGAACAGTTGGTCGTTCACGTGGACCGCTCCGACCAGCGCGGTTGGCGACATCACGTTTTACGCCGTCGGCAACGCCGCCAACAATCAGGTCACTCCAGAAGACGATTACATTTACACCACATCGGTCAAGGTTTCGTCGCCCGCAGGCGTCAACCGTCCGCCGACATTTGCCGCTACGCCCGACCGTTTTCTGGCCGTCGGCGACCGAATCAGTTTTACCGTTACGGCCAGCGATCCCGACGACAATCCGCTGACCATCACAGCCGGAACGCTGGCCAATGCAATGTTCGATCAAGCCAGCAAACGATTCACATTCACGCCCGCTGCCAACCAGTTCGGCGTCCAACAAGTCACCTTCACCGCCAGCGATGGCCAGTTACAAACTCAGCAAACCGTCAAATTCCAGGTCGTCAGCGAAACCTCTCAGGCAATGACAGGCTTGGCAAAAAACAGCGGCCCGTCGGCGTTTCTGGATTTCAGCGGAGCTTCCATTATTGAATTGACCGCGCTCGGTTCGTTCGGAACAAACGCGACAATTCTGTTCAACGGTTTGCCGCTGAGTTCGCAAACGGTTGCCAATGGCGTGTCAGCAATGATTCCCGGCAGCGAACTTGACGCAGCCGGAGCCTTTGTCGTCAGAGTTCGTCTGGCTTCGGGAACGCTGACCAATGCTCGAATGCTGGCGCTGACTTCGGCGTTTGCTCCATTGACTGCGGCAACCGTCGAAGCAGCCAGTTATTCGGCTACCGTTGCGCCCGGCGAAATTGTTGCGTTGTTCGGCGCGGAGTTGATTGCAGGCAATGGCATCGCGGTCGCCGACAGTTTACCGTTGCCGCGTTCGTTGCAATCCGTTTCGGTGTACGTCAACGGCGTCGCTTCGCCGCTCTACTTCACTTCAAAAGATCAGATCAACTTTCAAATTCCTTATGCGACTGTGGCGGGATCGGCTTCGGTCGTCGTGCTGCGAGACGACGGCGTAGCCTCTTACGGTTCGGCGACTGTCGTTGATGCCGCGCCTGCGTTGTTTTCCGCTGACTCTTCCGGCAAAGGCCAAGCTGCCGCGCAAAACTCCGACTTTTCCACAAACGGCGATCCGGCGATTTCGCCGCAAAGCAAACGCGCTCGCAAAGGCGATTTCTTCGTGCTGTACGGCACAGGCGCAGGCGCACAATTCGTCAATGCCAATACCAATCAACCGCTGACCATCAAAGACGGCGAAGCTGCCAGCAACAGTCCTCTGGCCGCAACAACGACTTTGCCAACAGCAACTGTCGGCGAAAGACCTGCGACGGTATATTTCAGCGGCCTGGCTCCGGGCTTTGTGGGTTTATGGCAATTGAACATCCAAGTTCCGCCGGATGCTCCGAGCGGAACAAGCGTCGAAGTCGTCATCAGCTTCGGCGGGAAGACAGCCAATCGAGTGACGATAGCTGTGGAGTAAAAGCGCATTAGCCATTATTGGTCAGAGTAAGTTGCTATTCTTTACCCTGACGGTTAATGGGTAATGCGCAATGGCCAATGGTTAATTTTCAAGCATCGCCAAAATCTGTTTTGCCGCGCGTTCGGAAGCGTTTGCTTCGCCAAGCTTGGCGCGGACTTCGGCAAGTGCGCGTCGAGCTTCAGCCAGCCGGGTCGCATCATCCAGAAACGCCACAATCTCTTTTGACAGCCGGTCGGCGTTCAAATCGTCTTGCAGCAATTCTGGCGCGATTTCTCTGCCAGCAATCAGATTCGGCATGCCGACAAATTCTGTATTGATGAGCGGCCAGAAAATTCGCCAGTTCAGCGACGAAGCTCTGTACACGACAATCAGCGGCGTTCCGATGATCGCCGTTTCCAGTGTCGCTGTGCCGCTGGCGACGACGGCCAGATCAGCGGCGGCGACAGCGTTATACGTGTCGTGTTCGATCAGCGTCAGGTTGTCGAGCGATTGAAGTTCGGTGGCGACTTCTTCGCGATTGAAGGTGCGCGCCAACGGCAGGATCAGTTGAATGTGCGGATGCGTTTGCTGAAGCTTCGCCGCTGTTTCCAGCAGCGGCGGCAGAATGTATTTCAGCTCCGAATGGCGGCTGCCGGGCAGTAAGGCAACGACGGGCTTTGAAGTATCTAGCTTGTGCTGGGAACAAAACTCTTCGCGGGTGGCGGTGACTCGAACGCTGTCCAGCAGCGGATGACCTACATATTCAACTTCGACGCCGCGATGGCGGTAATAATCCTGCTCGAAGGGAAGGATGACCAGCATCTTTTCCACATCGCGCCGAATGCCGCGAATGCGATAACTGCGCCAAGCCCAAATCTGTGGACTGATGTAATACGCCACGCGATGGCCGTCTTGCCGCAACCGTTTTGCCAATCGCAGATTGAACTCCGGCCAGTCAATCAGCACAACAAGATCAGGCTTTCGTTCGTTGGCCGCTTCGCGCAATCGGCGAAAGACGCGCAAGAATTTCGGCAAAGCTTTGGCGACTTCCAGCGCGCCCATAATCGCCACTTCGCGGGCATCAACCAACGTGTCAACGCCAGCCGAGCGCATTTCATCGCCGCCAGCGCCGAAGAATTCAAACGACAAATCCGGTCGCAAAGCTCTGAGCGCAGCCGCCAACTTCGCGCCGTGTTTGTCGCCGGAAGCTTCGCCTGCAACAAGCATAATCGGGATGGAGGGACGGAGAGACGGAGGGACGGAGGGACTCTCTTTCTCTCCATCTCTCTTTCTCTCAGTCTCTCCGTCTGAAGCGCTGATCATTGTCAGTAAATCTCCGGCTCGCCCACAGGCCGAGTGCGCCAGCGGCGATGAATCCACAGCCATTGTTCGGGGTAGCGGCGAACGACGGATTCAATCGCTTTGGCGTAATTGGCAGTGTTGGTTTGAACGTCTTCGTCGCGGTTGCCAGTAGAGATGGTTTCAATCGGCGGTTCAAAATGCAGCCTGTGAATTTTCGCGGCTTCGTCCCAGACGATGTAACCGGGCAAAACGACCGCGCCGGTTCTCAGCGCCAGCGTCGCCACTCCGGCAGTCGTACAAGCCGGAATGCCGAAAAAGTCAACGAACACGCCTTCTTCGCGCGAAGCGTTCAGGTCGGCCAGAATGCCTACGACGCCGCCGGATTTCAGTGTCTTCAGCACTTCGCGGACGGAATTTTTCTTATCAATGCTGCGATTGCCAAATCGCGTGCGGTTCGATTCGGCCAGACGTTCAACCAGCGGATTGTCTACGCGCCGAGCCAGAAACGACATCGGATGGCCATAAATCGAATGCGCGAAGACGGACAATTCCCAGGCGCCGATATGGCCGGTCAGCAAAATCACTCCGCGCCCTGTGGCCACAGCGTTCAGGTAATTTTCCAAGCCGACATAACTGACTACGGATTCGATGTTTTGCCGATTGAGTTTCGGAAACTGGCTGACTTCGCCCAGCAAGCGGCCAAGATTGCGGAACGTGCCACGTTTGATTCGCCGCCGCTCGGCTTCGGAAAGTTCAGGAAGCGCCAGTCTCAAATTGGCTTCGGCGTGGCGGCGCAAATGGGGCAGCACAGCGTGAGCGATTGCACCGACGGTCTGTCCGCCTTTCAACGCCAACCAGCGAGGCAACAATCGAACTCCATGCAGCACCAGCCAGGCGATGGCGAATTCGATATAAGTTCGCGCCGCGCCGCGCCGACGAATGGCGGCGTTCACCGCTTCTTTAGCAGCTTCGGGGTTGTGTTGATTGTTTTCCAATGCCACTTGATGCAAGCGCAGCGAAGCTAACACGCGCTGCAAAAAGCTGTCAATTTGCGCTCTCAGTCACGTTGAATAGAATACGTTGTCGGACAACCACTGAAAAAACTGTGAAAAAGGCGCGGAACACATGGCGCAAGGAGGTGCAATGAACGCCGAGACGTTATTCTCAATTTGCAATGGAATCGCATTGATTGGATGGATTCTGCTGGTTTTTGCTCCGCGCTGGCGCTGGACTTCGCGACTTGTGTTGGATGGCGTTATTCCATTGCTGTTGGCTGCGGTTTATTTGATGTTGATCATCACGAATTTCGGCAAAGCTGACGGCGGGTTCGGCACATTGGCCGAGGTGATGAAGCTTTTTACCAACCCATGGGTGATGCTTGGGGGCTGGGTGCATTATCTGGTTTTCGACCTGTTTGTCGGCAGTTGGGAGGTGCGCGACGCGCATTCGCGGGGCATTTCTCATTGGCTGGTCGTGCCCTGTTTGTTGCTGACGTTTTTACTGGGACCGATTGGTTTTCTGCTTTATCACTTCGTTAGGCGACTAACGAAACCGAAGAGCGTTGAAGGGAATTCATTGACGAATGAGTAATCAAGTTAGAGCTGTCATCTGGGATCTGGACGGGACGCTGATCAATTCCGTTGATTATCACTGGCAGGCCTGGCGCGAAGTGATGGCCGAAGAAAACATCGCATTAAGCTTTGACGATTTCGTCGCCGATTTCGGCAAACGCAACGACGAAATTTTGCGCGGGCGCATTGATCCAACCATGTCCGACAACGAAGTCACCCGCATTGCGCTGGCAAAAGAAGAAGCTTATCGCCGTTTCGTTCGCACCAAAGGCTTGGTGATGTTGCCGGGCGCGGAACAGTGGTTGAGGCAATTGAAAGCTGATGGTTGGCGACAGGCGCTGGGCACGTCGGCTCCGCAGGGGAACATTGACGCCGTGTTTGACGCGATTGCCATTGCAGAATTTTTCGACGCCGTCATGTCGTCCGAACAGGTCAAAGCCGGTAAACCTTCGCCGGACGTGTTTCTGGCGGCGGCGGAGCGAATGAACATCGCGCCGGAACATTGCATAGTCGTCGAAGACGCTCCGGCGGGAATCGAAGCTGCTCGCCGCGCCGGAATGAAATCCGTCGGCGTATTGACGACTCACGATGAACTGAAAGGCGATTGGGTATTCAAGACGCTGGAAGATTTACCAGCAGATTTCTTTGCTCGTTTCTGACCAAATCAAAGAACCACAGATGAACACAGATCAACTCGGATAAACACAGATCAAACCTTTGAATCATCTGTGCTCATCCTGTGAATCTGTGTTTATCTGTGGTTATCCACGATTCAGAGAAATGAACCGCACAGACAGATTGCTGGCCATCGTACTGGAATTGCAGCGATACGGAGCGCGGCGCGCCGAAGATTTGGCCGCCACTTTTGAAACCAGCAAACGAACGATTTACCGCGACATTCAAGCCTTGTGCGAATCCGGCGTGCCGGTGGTCGCTCAAGCCGGCATCGGATATTCGCTGGTCGAAGGTTACTTCCTGCCGCCGCTCAGTTTCAGCACTGACGAAGCGACCATGCTGCTATTGGGCAACGAACTGCTGGCCGGTCATTTCGACGCCCAGTACGGCGAAGTTTCTAAATCAGCCAGCCGTAAAATCGAAGCCGTGCTTTCGGAAAAGCTGCGCGGCGAAGTGAATTTTCTACGTGAAAGCATTGTGCTGGTTGCGCCGCAAACACTGGCCAGCGACGCTTCGGCAAAATTCCTGCCTGCGATTCGTCGCGCCATCATCGAACGAAAAACCATACGCTTTCATTACCACACTCGCTATTCGATGGATCGGACGCAGGCGAAAAAGACACGCGACGCCGATCCGTATAGTCTGGTTCATTACGGCGATGCCTGGTATCTGAATGCGTTTTGCCATTTGCGAAAAGAGATTCGCCAGTTTCGGCTCGACCGAATTTCCGACCTCGAACTGTTGGACAAGAGTTTCGTTCGTCCAGCCGATTACAAACTGGAAGCCCCCGAAGAAGACGACCGCAACGTGATCGTGCGGGCGTTGTTTCATCCAGACGCTGCGCCCTGGGTGCGGGAATCGCGTTCGTATTACGTCACTGACATGCTGGACAACCCGGAAGGCCATCCGGGCTGTTTGCTGGTGACGTTGAAAGCTCATTTTGAAACCGAAGTGGTTTCCTGGTTGCTGAGTTGGGGGTCAAGAGTCGAAGTTCTGGAGCCGGAATCGCTGAAACGCCGTTTGGCCAACATCGCCAAAGAAATTTACGAAAAATATTCCGACTGAAAATCCTGCTGACATACTGTTGTCACTCGGCTGATTTACATTGTTGCTCGCTGACAAGAACCGAGAGCGAAAGATTGAAACCACAAAACGCTCAGAAGACACAAAATTGATTTTGATAATTGTGTGCCTTTTGCGTCTTTTGTGGTTGCCAAACCATTCGTTCAAACAAAAACCACATCACCTTCAGGAAGGATTTCAACAATGAACAAACAGGCTCTGCAAGGACAACGCGAGTATTTCAAAATGATTCACGGAGTGACGCTGCGGCTAATGGCCAGCTTTGGCGACGACGGGCTGGATTTTCGTCCCAAACCGGAAATGCGTTCGGCGCGCGAACTGTTCGCTCACATTTACGGAATGGAAAAAGTCTGGGCCGAAGACATTCGCAAAGGTAAAATCACGCAGGAATCGGAAAACCGCGCGATCCCCGAATCCGCCGAAGGCAAGGCTGAAGTGGCGAAGCTGAAAACCGTCGCCGATCTGCAAGCCTTCGCTCGCGCCGCGCATCAGGCGCTGGATGACGCCTTGAGCGCAATCACCGACGAAGAACTGGCCGCCAATGTCGAAACCCCGTTCGGAACTTACCCCGCCTGGCAAATGTTCGCGTTTGCTTATGACGAACACTGGCATCATCGCGGCCAGCTTTACACCTATGCGCGACTGGCTGGTAAAGATGCGCCGATGCTTTACGATTACGAAAACTCATCAGCGGCCTAACCCCTTGGCCGGACAGATGAAAAAGCAGCCTGAATTCATCTATCGAGCGCAGGCTGCTTTTGTTCTTTTCAAATCACAAGATACTTCGATAGCTCGAAACAAGTTTCTCCACTGAGAAAGCGCCCCCATTTCCGGGATTTTCCGGAAAACAAAGTCTGGCGCAATGCTTATCCAACAACTTACCTTTCGCTTGAATTCCACTCGCCTTGTAACACAAATGCCGCCCAGTAATTGGGCGATTGCCAGGCTTTCTGCTTCAACATCTCGACTTGAGCAGATCTCAATGCCGCCGCTGGTGTTTGCTGCTCTTTAAGCATCTTCTGGTAAAACCGGGTCATCAACTCTGATGTTGTCTTGTCATTGACATTCCACAGACTGACGACAACACGAGCTGCTCCGGCATGCATAAAGCCGCGCGTCAACCCGATCATTCCTTCGCCTTTGATCTGTTTGCCCAGACCTGTTTGGCAGGCGCTGAGCACCACAAGTTCAGCGGGTAGATTCAGGTTGTAAAGTTCGTGCGCGCGCAAAAATCCATCTTGCTGCCGGCCTTGTTCATCAACCAATGACAACACCAGCGCCGACAACCCGGCGCGTTCGCTGTCCAGGTAACCGTGCGTGGCAAAGTGCAGGTAACGATATTGGCTGAGTTCCGAACTGATCGCCGCAGCGCGACTGGCGTTGAAATCCATTGCCTTGAAGTTGGAATCCCCAGAGGCGAGCGCGAGAATTTGATTGGCTTCCTGCCGTGTAAAAGGCAGTCGCGGAATAACCATACCGCGACGTATGCCTTGCAATGTGGCGTCACTGGAAAGATGTTCGATCTTGCGACTGGCAACTGCTGGTGTTGGTTCATTCCTCAACCTGCCCGCAGCAATTTTCAGGCGAAGATCATCGGCGGCAAATACCGGATCGGCAAACACGGCCAACTGTTTTGGCGCTGGCTTTCTACCTGCAAGTTCTTTCCGCATCAGGGCCAGTGTCGAAGCCGACGGTAGGGTGACGATTTCGTGACTGACAACAAGTGGGATTGAGTCAATCGCTGAGGCTTCCTCCTTTCCTCGCTTCTCCACTTCACCGCTTCGCCCTTTCTCAGGCTTGGGCAACATGGCGAACGGTATGTACTGCAATGCCCCATCTGCCACGATCACCAGCCGTTTATTTCCCAATTGTGAGGCGGCAGGAGCAAGCAGCATCTGACTGAGTTGGCGTGCCGCAGCGGGAAGTTGGGCTTCGGTTTGGGTAATTCGCGCTTGTCTTTGTCGCGGAGTTTCGCCAGCAACGTTTCGGCTTCGCACGGTCAGCATTCTGTACACATCCGCTGCTGTCTGTTCAATCTGCTCTCGTTTTGGCAATTCGTAACTGGCCAATGAGTTTTGGCCGACAACCCACAGAAAACTGCGCTCGTCACCCATTGAGTATTCCAGCAACAGAGTATCGGTTCCCAATTGCTGTTGAATGTCGGCGAGTTTCAGCACGGGCGGTTCGGTCAGCATGGCATAGCGCGGACTGGCTCTGCGAATGGCGGCTTGAACCTGTTCGTAATCGTTTTCGATTGCCGAAATTTCCTGTTTCAGCGCGGTCAGTTGCGCGGACGTGTTTGCTTGCGTCAGCCGTTGAGCCTTTTCATTGAACTGTCTGGCCAGTAATCGCTCCCGCTCCAACAATGCAGCGTCTACTCCACTGCGAATATCGGCACGCGCTTCGCTCAGCATTTCCAGCAAGCCTCGCGCTCGCGCCCGCTCGCTGATTTCAAAAGCCAGAGCGTTAGCGCCTTTGTTCGGTTCGGCCTGATGCTGGCGCATCAGCACATCAATGTACAATTGATAAGAGTTTTGCGCGGCGGCAAAAAATGCCGCACGCGAATCGCGGCTGACCAAACCCGATCTCAAGGATTCGGCCAGCTTCAGGCTATCTTCGACATAGCTTAATGACTGAGTGTAGTTGCCGCGTGCCAGCTCGGTTCTGGCAAGTTGATAAAGAGACGTAGCTTCGTCTGCCGGAGCCTTCACTTCCCTGGCGATTGCCAGTGCCAGTTCGCAATGCTCAAGGGCTTTTTCGTACTGACCCAGCGAGCGCTGAACTTTGCCGAGTTTAACCAGAGTTTGCCCTTCTTCTGCCCGGTATTTCCCCTCTCGTTGAATGGCCAGAGCCTGTTCCAGATACTCAACTGCTTTATCGTAACGGCGAAGCGAATGATACGAATTACCAAGATTGCTCAATCTGGATGATTCCCTGAACCGATCTTTCAACTCACGAGCGATTGCCAGCGATTGCTCAAAACTCTCAATCGCCTTTTCAGGACGCCCCATCAATTCATACGCTTCTCCGCGATTATTGAGTGCGATTCCCTCATTGGGACGCAACTTGACCTCGCGGAGTATCAGCAGCGACTGGTCGTACAGTTCAACCGCTTTTTCATAGCGCCCCAAAACCTGATAGACGCCGCCCAGATTGTTAAGCGTTCTACCTTCGCCCGAACGATCCCCGATTTCACGCCAAAGTCCTATTACTCTTTCAAAGTAGTCAATTGCTTTTTCATAACGGTTGAGGAGGTAATTCACGGTTCCCAAATCATTGAGCACACTCAATTCATTTGTGTTATCTCTCAATGCCTGCCGTATGGCCAAAGACTGTTCGTAATGCTCTATGGCTATTTCATACCGACTCAAAAATTGATTTGCACCAGCAGTCAGATGTAAGGCTCGGCCTTCACAATTTGCATCTTGCGATTGACGGCAAGCTAAAATCGCCTGTGCCAGAAGCTCGATCGCTTTTTCATGCTGCCCAAGCGTGTAGTAGGCATTGCCAATCTCAATCTGCGAGAAAGCTGCCCATCGCTGATCTCCCAATTCGCGCCAGATGGCCAGGGTCTGCTGTTGTTTTTCGATGACTTGCTGGGCGGCTCGTCCACGCTGTTTCTTGAGTTCATTGGCTTCGATCATCAATCGTTCGGCGATGATTCGCTTTCTGTCCTGTTCAGTGGCGGAGGATTTCAGGTCGGCTTGCAAACGATAACTCCCGCGCGCATCTCCCACGGGGTTGGCTTTGACCAGCAAGCGGTATTCGCCGGTGGCTGCCGCTTCGTAAGACAGCGATTCATGGCCGCCGATGCTGGTCAGGCCGATTTCGGCAATGCTTTTGCCGTCGCTGTCGGCGATGGCTGCGTTGACATCCACGCTCTGCTGATGAATGACGACACGCAGAAACTGGCCTGCCGTCAAAACGATGGTGAATGATTGTTGCTGGCCACGGGCAATTTCGCGTTCGACAATTTTGCCGGGTTCCAGCGGGAACGGTTTTTCCTGAACTGTGGGCGTTGAACCGACACGAGCAGCGGTTGATGATGCTTGGCCGGATTGTTGAGCGGAAGCTGCGTCTGCGGAAAAGTCAGACAAATACCGATTGCAGTCCGCGCCAACTCCCCAAAGCAGGAGGCCGGTCAAGGCCAAAATTCCCAACGCGCGGATTCTGTTTGGCAGAGGAAAATCAGAAAGCATCGTTACACTCCGATTGATGTTCAATGATGGATACGAAAAGCGGTTTTTCAGTTTTGAGATTGCTTCAACCACGACTATAGTTGCACAGGAGTCTAGGCTTCGGTTCGCACGGAGTCAATAAAGACAATGGTTATCGCGCATTTCGCTCAACGCATTCGGTAAAAAACCTCACTCTTATGGCTTCATCGGCAGCGATAATTGTTTCGCTGGACGTGAGGGAATTAGCGCTGGCATTTCGGTTGTACGGCATGGAGGAAGCTGGAGAATGGCTGCGACGAAAACGAAAAAAACGACGAGCAAAAGTAAAGCTGCTTCGGCGACAAATGGATTGGTGGAAAAACTGAATCTGACGGTTGCCAAACCCAAACCGACGGCGCGATTGTCGCTGCACGATCATTATGGCGCGCAATTCTCGGACGGTTGCTGGATGGTTGAACCCGGAGGCGCGATTCAGTTTCGGTTACAGGTTGATGAACCGCAGCACATGACGTTTGCGCTGGAAGTATTCAGCTCGCTGGATGATTGGATTGAAAAGCTGGCCGAGCGCCTGAGAACTTCGGAAACGCCCACGCTGGACTGGCTGTGTCATACCCCTGATGGTTACAGCCCAGTAATGCTGACCGTCGGCGATGAAGGTCTGGGCGAAAGCTTGTATTGGGATGAGAGACTGAATCCGTTGGGCAACGATTTCGTCACCAGGCGCATGCTTCTGGCGCCTGCTTATTTGTTTCCCGGCGATAACTTCGTGACCGTGTGGTTGTCGGACGAAGCGGGAACCGTTCCGATGTATCTGAAATCGGTATCTGTCAGCGAATTTCGTATTCAACGACAACAGCAAACAGAATGGTGCTGGGCGGCGGTAACATCCAGCATGATGGAATTTATGACTCCTGAGCGCGCCGCTTCGCAAAGCGAAGTGGCGGCAAATACGTTGAAAGCCGCTACGGCTGCATCGCCTGAAGAACTGAACCGTCAGGAAGACATCACCAAAGCCGCCAAGACCATGGGGATGGAAGAAGGAACCCGGTACGGCAATGTGTCGCGCGACACCATGCGATGGATCGTCAATGAAGGCACGCCGATTCCAATTCAAATCAACTGGCGCAACAACGCGCGCAAAAACGGATCGTTGGGCAGCGGACATTACCTGGTAGTCAATGCCATCGGCGAAGAAGCCAAAGGCCAAACTCCGGTTTACGTCGAAGACCCATGGGTAGGCGAAAAACTGACTCTGACCTGGGATGATCTGAAAAACGATTATCCGGGCAAAGCCAATCTTCATCTGTACAGGCACAAAGATCGCCAGCAATGCGCCAACTGGAAACGCGGAGCTTGCCAATGCCAATGGCGCGGCAAATGGACATATACGCACGTGCTGGTTCCGAAAGAGTGGGAAGGAGATCAGCAGGACGAAGCCGAAACTCAAAAGTTGCTGGCATCGGTTGATGAGCGGTTGGTGGATTTCGCCGAACGCGATGGGTTTCTGGAAGATTTTGAAAAATACCTGAACACGTTTTCCAAGCCACCCAGGCTGGAAGAAGTGATGGCGCGGATTCTGGAAATCAATCATTTGCTGGTCAGGCTCAATCATCAAATCAGGGACGCGCAAAACACATTGGAGCAGTTGGAAGCCGTGCGCCAGTATGTGATCCAGGAATCGTCGAGCAAAGATTGACGTTGGTTGCGCGACAACGCGCGATAACGGATTTTCTGTACTCTGCAACAATTGTTGCGCCAATGAGCCGTCGAATGCAGACGACTCGAACATTCACCCACCAACAAAGGAGGAGTTTGTTATGCCTGCCAAAAAAGCTGCAAAGAAAGCCGCGCCGAAAAAGAAACCGAGCAAACGACCGCCCAAAGGTGGCGGTGGTACTGACACCAAAGCCAAACCGTCTGGCGGTTAAATTCTCCTGCAATCCAACGGAGGAATTTTTTCCAAAAGAAACTCGAAAGAGCGCAGATCATCGCATCTGCGCTCTTTCTCTCTCGGGCGGAATTTATGTTGTATCCCCGCGAAGCCAATTTCTTGTTCGCTCGGTTTCGGCAAACGATGTGCGCTGTTGTGCTGTTGCTGACAACGGCGGCGTTTGCACAGGAACCTGTTTCCGTTTTGGTTCCAGACCAAACCGTTGAACGCCAATTGCGCGGCGGCGAAGTTCACGCGTTTCAAATTCGCCTGCAAGCCAGAGACTTTCTGCGCGTGTCGGCGATGCAAATGGGCATAGACGTTCAACTCCGTTTGTTCGATACCGCCAACCAGAAACTGAGCGAAACCGACGGCTTGAATGGTTCGCAAGGAGCCGAAGTCGTTGCCTTGATTGCCGAACAATCCGGCTTCGCGCGTATTGAAATTGCTGCCGACACAGCGGTTCCGTCGGGCAACTACCAGTTGAAGATCGAAACGCTGCGGCAGGCGACGGAAACAGACCGGCAATGGATGGCGGCGCAAAAACTGTATCAGGAAGCGATTCAGCTTCGCGCTACACCGGGAAGCGAACATCAGGAACAAGCCGTTGCCAAATTCGCCGATGCGTTGCGCATCTGGCAGGTGGTGGACGATCCGTTGATGGTGGCGCACACGCTGTTTTATCTGGCGTCGGGTTACAGGCGGTTGGGACAAACCCAGCACGCGCTGGTTTATTACAGCTACCTGACCGAACTGGCGCGCTCACGGCCTGAATGGCGCGAACTGCCTTCGGCGTTGGGCGGATTGGCCAATGTCATGCTGGAACTCGGCGAACAGCGCAAAGCCCTGGTTTATTTGAATCAGGCACTCAGCGAATGGAGCGCGTTCAACGACGCAGCCGGAGAAGCGCAAACTCTGGTCGTGCTGGGAACGGCTTACACTCAGATCGGCGAATCGCGGCAGGCGCTGGCGCAATACGATCAGGCGTTGAAGTTGTGGCGGCGGTTGAACAACCGTTCCGAGCTGGCCGACGCGCTGCTCAGTCTGGGGCTGGCGTATGACAATCTGGGCGAATGGCAAAAATCGCTGGAATGTTCGACCGAAGCTCGCGCGCTGTATCAGCAGACGAACAATCCAGAAGGCGAAGCCGTGGCGCTGAACAATCTGGGTCTGGTGTATGGGCGGCTGGGCGAATTTGGGCGCGCGCTGGATTTGTACAATCAGGCCATAGGCTTGTGGCGAAAGCTCGGCGACCGCCGCGAAGAAGCGAACACGCTCAGCAACCTAGGCTTTGCCGAAGCGCAGCGGAACAATCTGGCCAAAGCCCTGTCGGCTTACCAGCAATCGTTGCCGTTGTGGCGTCAGGCAGGCGACCGCCGAGGCGAAGCGCGCGCTTTGCAACGGCTGGGCGAATTGCAGGCGCAATTGGGCGAGTCGAAAAAAGCGCTGGAACATTTCGAACTGGCATTGCCGCTGTTTCAAACCGCTGGCGACCGATTGCGCGAAGCCGAAACGCTGACCAGTTTGGGCAAGCTCACGCTGTCGCAAGGCAACACGGTTCAGGCGAAAGAGCGGTTCACACAAGCGACAATCATTTTGAAAGACCTGGGCAATCGAGCCGGCGAAGCGCAATCGTTGTTCGGGCTGGCGCAAACCGAACGCAGGCTTGACCGCTTGGCGGAATCCAGGCGTCTGATCGAATCAGCGCTCGCCAACGTCGAAGCCATGCGAGCCGAAGTCGGCGCCCAGCAGTTCCGCACTTCTTACCGTGCGACGGTGCAACCGCTGTATGAATTCCACATTGACCTGTTGATGCAACTGCACCGCGACCAACCGGCGGAGGGGTTTGAAGCGCTGGCGCTGCAAGCCAGCGAACAAGCGCGAGCGCGCGGTTTGCTGGAACAACTGACCGAATCGCACGCAGACATTCGCCAGGGAGTTGACGCCGGTTTGCTGGCGCGGGAAGGCGAACTGGCGCAATTGCTGAACACCAAAGTGCAACGCCAATCGCAATTGTCGCAACGCGCCAGCGGCAAACTGTGGCAGGATTTGCGACTGGAAATCCGTCAACTGGAAGACGAATACCTGCAAGTCCAAACCCAGATTCGCCAGACCAGTCCGCGTTATGCGGCGCTGACTCAGCCGCAACCGTTGAAACTGGCTGAGATTCAATCGCTGCTCGATGCCGATACGCTGTTGCTGGAATACGCCCTGGGCGAAGAGCGCAGTTACCTGTGGACGGTCAGCGCCGACGGCATCGCCAGTTACGAATTGCCCAAACGCGCCTTGATAGAAGACGTCGCCAGACGCGCCAGCAAATTGCTGAACGCGCGCGCCGTTCGATTGCGAGGCGAAACCGTCGCCGGGCGCAACGAACGTATCGCTCAGGCTGACGCTCAATTGTCAGACACCGCCAAACAATTAAGCGATTGGCTGCTCGCTCCCGCTGCCGCCTTGTTCGGCAACAAACGATTGCTGATTGTTCCCGACGGCGCGTTGCAGTATCTGCCTTTTGCAATGTTGTCAGAGCCTGACAGAGAGAACGAGAGAACGAGGGAAGGAGGGACGGAGAAAAAAGACGCGCGCCCACTCCCTCTGTCTCTCCGTCCCTCTGTCTCTCCATCCCCTTTAGTTGTTGGTCACGAAATCGTCACCCTGCCATCGGCTTCGACGTTGGCGGTGATGCGGCGGGAACTGGCCGGACGCGCGCCCGCGCCGAAGCAATTGGCCATCTTTGCCGATCCGGTGTTCGGCAACGAAGACGGACGGTTGAAATCGAACACTGCGTTGAAGGGCGGCAAAAAATCCGGCAACGCGCAACCTTTCGCACCTGAAATCCTTGCTGCTGCGCGCAGCATCGTTCACGAAGAAGCAGATTCCACGAATGCCGACAGCCGAAGGATGATTCCTCGTTTGCCTTTCACGCGACAGGAAGCGGAACGCATTTTGGCCGTGATGCCTTCCGGCGTGAACCTAAAAGCCATGGACTTTACGGCAAGCCGCACTTTGGCCATCGGTTCGGATTTGAGCCAGTATCGGTATCTGCATTTCGCCACGCACGGCGTGCTGGACACCGAACGCGCCGATTTGTCTGCTCTGGTATTGTCGCTGGTGGATGAACACGGCAACGCTCAAGACGGTTTTCTGCGCGCGCATGAAATTTACAACTTGAAGCTGCCCGCCGATCTGGTTGTGCTAAGCGCCTGCCAGACGGGTTTGGGCAAGGAATACAAAGGCGAAGGCCTGGTCGGATTGACGCGCGGATTTATGTACGCCGGAGCCGCGCGCGTAGTAGTAAGTTTGTGGAACGTCAACGACCGCGCGACTTCGGAACTGATGGCGCGCTTTTACCAGAAGATGTTGAAAGAGGGCGAACGCCCGGCGGCGGCGCTGCGTTCGGCGCAGGTGGAGATGTGGCGGCAACGGCAGTGGCAATCGCCGTATTATTGGGCGGCGTTCGTGCTGCAAGGCGAGTGGAAATAATTTGCCTCTGTAATGAGGGAGTGCGATTTTGCCTTACGGTTTATGAAGCAAGAGAGGAAGACTTATGAAACGTCGTATTGGATTATTCGTCGTTGGTTGCTGTCTGGTTGTTTCGGCGTCGGTGTTTGCCCAGACCAGGTCAAAATCCCAGCCGCAGCCGGAGTTGGATCGCGGCATCGTCGCAGAAGAGTTTTTGAAAGCTCGCCCCGGCGGTAAACCCGGTTCGCAATCGCGCAAGGTTCGATACGTCAGCAAATCGCCCAAAGCCGCATTGCCCAAAGCCGACAGCGAATTCTCGCAAATCGGTCTGACTGTGTGGCGGTTGCGTCCGGCCAAAGCCAATGACTCCGTGCGAATGATCGTCCAGCAAGGCGAAGACGCTGTGGAATGGACGCCCGAACGAGTTTCCGCCGACACGCCCATGCGCCAGAACGACCGCATACGGTTGAGCTTCGAAGCGCCGCAGAACGGATACCTGTACATCATTGACCGCGAACAATATGCCGATGGTTCGTACGGCCAGCCGGAATTGATCTTTCCGACCACACGCACGCGAGGCGGAGACAATCGCGTGGCGGCGGGGCACATCATCGAATTGCCGGGACAGGATGACCAACCGAACTTTTTCACCATGAAGCCTCGCCGAGCAGACGTGCGCGGCGAAAGTCTGACGGTCATCGTCACCCCGCAACCGCTGGAAGGAATCACCATCAGCGAAAAACCCATGTCGCTGACAGCCGAACAACTGGCCAGATGGGAACAGACCTGGGGGGCTCGTGTCGAACGATTTGAAATGGCCGACGGAACAGGCAAAACCTGGACGCAGGCCGAAAAAGAAGCCGGAGCCAGCGCCACTCGCCAATTGACGCAGGAAGACCCGCCGCCACAGACGATTTATCGCGTCGCCTCGAAACCCGGTTCACCCGTGCTGGTCAACGTAGGGTTGCGATACGCGCGTTCGTCTTCTCGCAAATAAACCTGGAGCGCTGCGACTCGTCGCAGCTTTGCGTTTGCCTGTAGCCTTTGCCGAACAACAGAATTTTCCGTATTCGCCAATCAAAAGAGATTTGTAACTGCTCAGGCCATCGAATAAGCCGCCAATGAAAGGCGGGAAAAATGACGGAACAAACGGAAATAACTGAACAAACGGAAAAGAGATCGGAAAAATTTCCGTCCATTCCGTTATTTCCGTCTGTTCCGTAATCTCTTTTTCATTACCCCTGAGCAGTTACAGAGATTTTTCGACAGTGAAAGCAAAGCTGCGACGAGTCGCAGCGCTCCAAACAGCCGTTTGCCTCTGAAAAATCGGGATGCTAATTTCCCTCAGCGTTTTCACCACACAAACACTTTCGGAGGTATTCGGATGATGACGGTCTTTCCGCTCAAGACTCGCCTTGCTGCATTGTTCTGCGCCACGCTGTTCGCGTTTGGCGCGTTCTCGTTTTTTCAGCACAAGTTTTCCGCCAAAGCTCAATCGGCTGGGCAAATCACTGACGCGACGTTCAAGACGTTGCAGTTTCGTTCCATCGGCCCGGCGATCATGGGCGGACGCATTGACGATTTCGCCGTCGTCGAAAGCAATCCGCACATCGTTTTTGCCGCGACGGCTTCGGGCGGATTGTGGCGCACGACCAACAACGGCGTGACGTGGGAACCGCTGTTCGACAACGAAGCCGTCAGTTCCATTGGTGATGTGGACATTGTGCAATCCAACCCTGACGTGATCTGGGTGGGAACAGGGGAACCGAACAATCGCCAAAGCTCTTCGTGGGGCAACGGCGTCTACAAATCCACAGACGGCGGCAAATCGTGGACGAACGTCGGATTGAAAGACACGCACCACATCGGACGCATAGTCATTGACCAGAAAAATCCAGACATCGTTTACGTCGCCGCGCTCGGCCATTTGTGGGGAGCGAACCGTGAACGCGGTTTGTTCAAAACCACAGACGGCGGCAAAACCTGGACGAATACCAAATTCATCAACGAAGACACTGGCTTTGCCGATGTGGCAATGGACCCAACTGATTCCAACACCTTGTACGCGGCGGCTTATCAGCGGCGGCGAACTCCGTTCGGCTTTCAAGGCGGCGGTCCAGGCAGCGGGCTGTATAAAACCACTGACGGCGGAACTTCGTGGACGAAGCTGACGAACGGTTTGCCAGCAGGCGACGCGGGAAGAATCGGTTTGGACATTTACCGCAAAGACTCGAAAACGGTTTACGCCGTTTACGAACACTCGACCGAAAGCGGCGTCTATCGCTCCGATGACAAAGGCCAGACCTGGAAGAAACAATCGGCCACGAATCCGCGACCGGCTTATTACAGCCAGATTCGCGTTGACCCGAACGACGCCGACCGCGTGTATGTGCTCGGCGCTTCGTGGTATGTGTCGGACAACGGCGGCAGAAGTTTTCAATCCAGCCCATTCAGCCGCATTCACAGCGATTTTCATGCCCTGTGGATCAACCCTGCGAATTCCAATCATCTGATCAACGGTTCGGACGGCGGCATTCATTTCAGTTATGACAAGGGGCGAACCTGGGATTTCATCAACACTATTCCGCTGGGACAGTTTTACGAAGTCGGATTCGATTTCCGCAAACCTTATTGGGTTTATGGCGGATTGCAGGACAACGGTTCGTGGGGAGCGCCCGCTTACACTACGAACGCCACTGGAGTCAGCAACGACGAATGGATTCGCGTCGGCGGCGGCGATGGATTTTATTGTGTGGTTGATCCCAAAGACCCGAACACGATTTACACCGAATCGCAGAACGGAAACATCAACCGGTTGAATCTGGCCAATGGCGAATCCAAGTACATCAAACCTCAACCTGAAGCCGGTTCAAACGAACGATACCGATTTGACTGGAACTCGCCGATTCTGATTTCGCCGCACAACAACCGGCGGATTTATCTGGGAGGCAATCGGCTGTTCATCTCCAATGATCGCGGCGACAACTGGACTACCGTCACGCCTGATCTGACCAAAAGCATCAATCGCGACAAGCTGCCGATTCTTGGCGTTGAAGTGAAATCCAACGTGCTGTCCGGCCACGACGGACAGGAAAATTACAGCCACATCGTCACCGTCGCCGAATCGCCCGCCAAAGAAGGCGTGTTGTGGGTGGGAACCGACGACGGCAACGTCCAGGTTTCGCGCGACGGCGGCAAATCGTGGAAAAACGTCATCGAAAAAATCAACAGTACCGGAGGGGGAGTTCCCGTCAACACTTACGTCACGCGCGTGATTGCTTCGCACGCCGCAGCCGGGCGGGCTTACGTGACGTTTGACGGTCATCGCAACGACGATTTCAAACCTTATGTTTTCGTCACCGAAAATTTCGGCGAAAGCTGGCAAGCCATCACGAACGGGTTGCCGCATCCGGCCAACGTCATACGCGAACATCATCGCAATCACAATTTGCTACTGGCCGGAACCGAATTCGGCTTATGGGTCAGTTTCAATCGCGGAACCGAGTGGCGACAGTTGAAAAACAATTTGCCGACCGTCCCGGTGGACGACATTCAGATTCATCCGCGCGAGAACGATCTGATTCTGGCCACGCACGGGCGCAGCATCTGGATACTGGACGACATGACTCCGCTGGAACAGATGACCGAAAGCATAGCCATGGCCGAAGCGCATTTGTTCGACACGCGCCCGGCAACGATGTGGCGGATTTACAATCACAAAGGCAGCACAGGGCACAAAACCTTCATTGCCAACAATCCGCCGACCGGAGCCATGCTTAGCTACCATTTGCGCGAAAAAGCCAAAGACAAGGTTCGCATCACGGTTCACGACCGCACCGGCGCGCTGGTGCGCGATTTCACGGCAACGAACGAAATCGGCATTCAGCGCGTGACGTGGGATTGCCGGCATCAATCGCCGCTGCCCGGACAAACCAGCGGCAACAGCGGATTCGCCGGAGCGTTTCCGCGTGGCCCGCGCGTCGTGCCCGGCACATACACCGTCAAGCTGGTGGTGGATGGCAAGGAAGTGATGAGCAAACCGCTCGTTGTCGAAGAAGACCCGCGCATTCAAAGCGCTCCCGCCGACACCAAAGCTCGCGTGGATTTCCTGCTGGCCGTCAACAAACTCCAGCGCAGCGGAAGCGAAACCCAGAACCGCGTCTCGGCGTTGCGTTCGCAACTGACTTCGTTGCGAGACAATTTGAACAAACGGGACGCCAAGCCCGAAGCGTTGCTGGCCGCCGTCAACAAAACGCTGGACGAAGTGATAGAGGCGCAAAACCGTCTGGCTCCGCAGATCAATCGAACGGGCATGGCTTCGGAAATGGCTGGCCCAGCAGATGCAGCAACTCTGGCGGCACAGGATGCGGCCATGCGAAAAATCGCTCGGCTGTTTGACGAACTGGACTTTTACACGGAACCGGTTTCGGCCAAACAACGCGATCAATTGCCAAAACTGACTGCGACGTTGAATTCGCTGATCGAACAGGTCAACAAGCTGGTCAACGAAACCGTTCCGGCGCTCAATCGCCAGATCGAAGCCGCCGGATTGTCGCCGGTAAAAGCCGGCGAAACCGTCGCGCCGGTCAAATGACGAAACTCTGATCGTCAACGAAAACCATGCTGAACAAATTACATTTTGTCCTGGCTTCCGGTTCGCCTCGGCGTGCAGAGTTGCTGCACGCCGCCGGGTTTGAATTCACGGTTCGCGTCGCCGATGTGGACGAATCCGTCTTGGCGAACGAAGCGCCGCACGATTACGTCGCGCGACTTTCGCGCGAAAAAGCCCTGGCCGTCGCCGCTGAGGGCGAAATCGTGCTGGGCGCGGACACCACAGTCGTTGTGCAGAACGAAATCATCGGCAAACCCGAAAACGCCGATGATGCCGCGCGAATGTTGCGGATGCTGAGCGGTCAATGGCACGACGTGCTGACAGGAGTTTCTGTGGTCAGCGACAATCAGGTTCGATCAGAAGTCGCCGTCACCCGCGTCAAGTTTGCCGAATTGAATGAAGACGAAATCGACTGGTACGTCGCCAGCGGCGAACCGATGGACAAAGCCGGCGCTTATGGCATTCAAGGCTATGCCTCGCGTTTCATCGAACACATCGAAGGCAGTTATTCAAATGTGGTGGGATTGCCGGTGCAGATGGTTTACCGGATGTTGGAAAGTCAAAAGGCAAAAGGCAAAAGTTAAAAGGCAAAAGGTCGGAAAGTTGTCTTTCCTGTTTTTGCTTTTTGATATTTGCCTTTTGCCTTTTCATCTCTTTCAGAAGATTCCATTCAGTTGCAGCAAATGGCCCATCTTCTCTTTTTTGGTGAGCAGATATTTGAACGCAGGCTGTTTGGCGCTGATTTCCAACGGCACTCGTTCGACGATTTCCAACCCGGCATTTCGCAGGGCGCGAACCTTGTCCGGGTTGTTCGACATCAGCTTCAGCCGCTGCGCGCCTAACAGCTTAATGACTTCGGCGCATTGGCCGTATTCGCGTTCGTCAACGCCAAATCCCAATCGGACGTTGGCTTCGATGGTATCCGCGCCTTCGTCCTGCAGGGCGTAGGCGGCAATCTTGTTGACGATACCGATGCCGCGACCTTCCTGTTGCTGATAAACGATGATGCCTTTTCCTTCGGATTGAATCAGCTTCATCGCGCGTTGCAATTGCGGGCCGCAATCGCATTTCAGCGAATGGAACACGTCGCCGGTCAGACACTGGGAATGGATGCGAACCAGAATTGGTTCCTGATGTTTAATTTCTCCTTTGACCAGGGCGACGAATTCTTCATCGCTGGTCGTGCTGCGAAATCCTACGATACGGAAAGGGCCGTACTCCGTCGGCAATTTTGCCTCGGCTTCTTTCTGAACCGTGAATCCTGCTGTTGCTCGGTCTTGCTGTTGATTCAAACTATTTTCCTCCTTCAAATAATAAACAACCGATGTTGCGCTGGTTCACTGCAATTTCAAACGGACTATAAGAGCCGTTTGCGCGAAAGGTCAACAAGAGCGTCCGGCTGACCTTTCGCACAGAGCAGAATACGCCATCGAAGCCTGATTGGATGTACGCTACGTCACGCAAGCTGTCCTGGATGGCGGCGCGGCTCTTGAGAAAAACCGGCCAGACCGATATACACGCTGACGATGGGTATCACATTCATTCTCTTCATTGCGTTGCTGGCGATTGCGAACGGAACCTGGCTCAGTTGCCTGGTCTGGGACAAGGCGTCGTTAAGGCTTCGGTTGTCTGCCGGTACGGTGGTTGGTTTGGCCTTGCTCTCCTGGGTTGCGTATTTGTCGGCGCTGGCTTTTGGATTGAACAAACTGTCCATCGGCTTGACGGTGGCAATTCTGGCTGCCGGATTTTCCGCACTTGTCGGCAAAGTTTCTTTCAAGCAATTCCGCGCCAGCCTGAACGGCGACAAGCTGGAAACCGCCACGTTGATTTATTACGCGGCGTGGACGGCGTTGCTGGCTTGGCTGTTCAGCCGCGTGGTGATGTTTTACCCCGACGGTTTGCATACGGCTCCGGCCAACAATTTCGGCGATTTGCCGTTTCATTTCGGCGTCATCACCTCCATGGCTTATGGCGAAAACCTGCCGCCGCAAAATCCCATCTTCGCCGGAATGAAATTCACCTACCCGTTTCTGATAGATTTTCTGACGGCGTTTTTCATCCGTTGCGGAGCCGATTGGCGCGCGGCGTTCTTTGTTCCCAATCTGGGGCTGGCGTTGTCGTTGGTGTGCGTAGTCGAATTGATGGCGCGACGCATTACCAACAACCGACTGGCGGGATGGATTGCGCCGGTGATTTTTCTGTTCAACGGCGGTTTTGGTTTCATCAACTTCTTTCGGCAGATGTCTGAATTTTTTGCCGATCCCGAACAAGTCAAACTCGGCTTGATTCACTTTGTGACGCATCTGCCGAACGCCTACACGATGAACGCCGATCTGGCTTGGAGCGGCGGCCAGATTCCGCTGCGTTGGGGCAATGTCTTTACGACCCTGCTGATTCCGCAACGCTCCATGCTGTTCGGGTTGCCGATGGTCGCGCTGATAATCTTGTTGTGGTGGATGGCGCTCGGCGAACAGGATCGCGGCGGGCAAGGTTCGCTGCGCCGACGGTATTTGTTTGCCGCCGGAATTTTGGCGGGATTGTTGCCGATGCTGCATGCGCACGGATTTTTTTCGGTGGCGATTGCCTGCGTGCCGATGGCGCTGCTGTTTTTTTCGATTGACTGGTTGGCGTTTTTTGTTCCGATGGGAGTGTTGGCTGCGCCGCAAGCCTTGTATCTGAGCGGCACGCAGGTCAAAAACGAATTGTTCAAGTTGAAGTTTTTCTGGGAAGCGGGCGAATCCAATCCGCTGTTGTTCTGGGCGGCCAACGCTGGATTGTTCATTTTGCTGCTGGCGATTTGTCTGCTGGCCAATCGGTTGGCGACCATGCGACAGGTGACTTTTTATCTGCCAATGCTGTTGTGGTTGATCGTGCCGAACGTTGTCAAACTGGCTCCGTGGGATTGGGACAACATCAAAGTCCTGGTGTATTGGTCATTGGGGTCGGCGGCATTTGTCGCTCTGGTATTGGCCTTGTTGCTGGCGCATCGGTGGAAAGCGTTGAAACTCGTTGGAGCCGCATTGCTGGTTGTGCTGACATTGTCCGGCGCGCTTGACGTTGTGCGCGCGTTATCGCCGGTGGAAAACGTTCCGCTGTTCGGGCAGGCGGAATTGGAAGTCGCCGAATTGATTCGCCAACGAACTCCGCCGCGCTCGGTGATGTTGCACGCGCCGATTCACAATTCTGTTGTTGCCTTGACCGGACGCCAATCTGTGATGGGTTATCCGGGTCATTTGTGGACGCATGGCATTGCCTACGGTCAGCGCGAAGCCGATGTCAAAGCGATCTTTCGCGGCGGAACCGACAGCGCGCGTCCGTTGGTGGCGCTGGGCGTTGATTACGTCGTGATCGGCCCGGCTGAACTTTCCGGTGAATTGGTCGTGGCTGAAACTTTCTTTTCCGAATCGTTCCCGCTGGTGATTGACCACACCGGTTACAAGGTTTATCGGGTCAAATAGTTGTTTGGAGCGCTGCGACTCGTCGCAGCTTTGTTTTCTGCAGCGAGCGGTTGCTGACATCGTAAGCGCTCTGCTGCGAACAAAAAAGCGGTGACAAGTCACTCGCACTCCATAAACTGAGCCAAATTGTATGTACGCCGAAATCGCCATTCCGCTCAACGTGCATCAAACGTTCACGTACCGTTTGCCGGACGCCATTGCCGCCAACGCTCGTCCAGGCGCGCGCGTGCTGGTTCCGTTCGGGCGACAGTTGCTGACGGGTTACATAGTTGATTTGCACGCGACGCTGGAAGAAGCCGGACAAGCCGAAGAAAGTTTTGAGATCAAGCAAGTCGAAGAACTGTTCGACATCGAACCGATGGTGACGCCCGAATTGCTGGACCTGACCAAATGGATTGCAGATTATTATTACGCGCCGTGGGGCGAAACCATCAAAAGCGCGCTGCCTGCGGGCATCAACACTGACGCCGAAGCGCTGTTCACCATCACCGAAGCTGGCCGCGAAGCTCTGAAAACCAAAGGCCAGCATTTCAGTTACAAAATGCAGGCGCTGGAATTCATAGCGCAAAACGAACAGACGCCCATGAGCGAACTGGTCAGGCAATTTGAAAAAGCTCGCGCCGCCGCCATCGCCCGCGAATTGCAGAAAGCCAACTTCGTGATGGTCAAACGGCAATTGCAATCGGCCACCGTCAAAGCCAAAAAACAGCAGGCCGTCCGGTTGATTCAGCAAATTCCCGCTGAAGGCAAACCGCTCAACGAGCAGCAGCAGAAAGTCATCGCGTTGCTGGCTGAATCCTCCGAACCTATCGCCCTGAGTGAATTGACGGAACTTGCCGATGTCAGCCCGTCGGTCATTCGCACGCTGGAAAAACGCGGTTGCGTAGAAGTGTTCACGCGCGAAGTTCGCCGCGATCCGCTGGCTCATCTGCCGCCGAGCCGGACTACCGACCAGCCGGGTGGAGATTTCGACCTGACGCTGACCGAAAAACAACAAACCGCGCTGAATGAAATCACCGCCAAACTTGACGAAGACAAATACGCAGCGTTTTTGCTGCACGGCGTGACCGGCAGCGGCAAGACGGAAATTTACATTCGCGCGATGCGGGCAACATTGGACAAAGGCAAGTCGGCGTTGATGCTGGTTCCCGAAATTTCGTTGACGCCGATGTTCGCCCGGCGATTGCGCGCGCATTTCGGCGATGCCGTGGCGATTCTGCATTCGTCGCTTTCCGACGGCGAACGGTTGGACGAATGGAACCGGCTGCGTCGCGGCGAAGCTCGCGTTTGTATCGGAGCGCGTTCCGGCGTCTTTGCTCCGATGCGAAACGTCGGTTTGATCGTAGTGGACGAAGAGCACGAAGCTTCGTACAAACAGGACGAAACGCCGCGTTACCACGGACGCGACACTGCGATCATGCGCGCGCACCAGGCCGGAGCCGTCATCATTCTGGGCAGCGCGACGCCTTCTATGGAAACTTTCCACAACGCGCAATCCGGCAAATACCATTACCTGAAACTGGACGAGCGCATAGGCGGACGGCGGCTGGCTGAAGTCGAAATCGTGGACATGCGTCAGGTTTTCAACCGGCACGGCAAACAACAGGTGTTTTCCGACGAAATGAAACAGGCGATTCTGCAAAACGCCGAACGCGGCGAACAGACGCTGGTCTTGCTGAACCGTCGAGGCTTTTCGGCGTCGCTGATCTGCCGAAGCTGCGGCCATCGCGCAGGCTGTCCGAATTGCGACGTGGCGCTGACCTTCCACAAAATCGAATCGCGGCTGATTTGCCATTACTGCAACCATCACGAACGAGTCCCGCGCGCGTGTCCGACCTGCGAAGGCTCGTTCATTTATTACGTCGGCGAAGGAACCGAGCAGATCGAAGCTCTGCTGAAAGAGCTTTACCCGCAGATGCGAATTTCGCGGCTTGATCGCGACACCACGCGTCGGCGTGGAGCCTTTGAAAAACTGCTCAACGAATTTGCCAGCGGCGACATTGATTTGATGGTCGGCACGCAGATGATCGCCAAAGGACATGATTTCCCGAACGTCACGCTGGTCTGCGTAATTTCGGTGGACGCCGGATTGTCCATGCCGGATTTCCGCGCTGCTGAACGCACGTTTCAATTGCTGACCCAGGTTGCAGGGCGAGCCGGGCGCGGCGACAAACCCGGTCGAGTCATCATTCAGAGCTACCACACGGAACATTACGCGCTGGAATTCGCCAAAGAGCAGAATTACGAAAAGTTTTACGCGCGCGAAATTCACTTCCGCCAGAACATGCATTACCCGCCGTTTGTCGCGCTGATCAACGCGCTGGTGAAAAACAAGGACTTTGGCAAAGCGGCTTATCTGGCTTCGGAACTCGCCCAGCGCATCAAAGCCGCCGACGCCGAAAAAGTGCTGAAAGTTCTCGGCCCGGCTCCGGCTCCGCTGGCTAGGTTGAAAGGCGAACATCGCTTACAGGTACTCATCAAAACCCGTTACCGCCGCCAAGCGCGCGAAGCTCTGGACGCCGCGATGCTGGGGCTGAAAGAAGCCGGACAGGATTTGCGACCGGTGACGATTGAAGTTGATCCGGTGAATTTGATGTAAATCGAGCAAAGGAATGAATACGCATCGTTTATGAACTACATACCAAAAACAGGTTTGAACGTCCCGGCCATCACTGTGGTGGACGCCGATGGAAAAGTGATTGCTGACGAACAACGAAAAGTTTTTCGCCACTTGGTACAAAACGGACGAGGCGCGGATATGATTTTTGGCGTCGGCACAACCGGCGAATGGAATCGGCTGGCCAACGTCGAACGCCAGCGCATAATGGAAATCCAGGTGGATGAAGTCCGCCGAATCAACGCCCAACTCGCCAACCACCAGATCGTCGAAGCCTGGGTTGGCGTCAACGGCAAAACGCGCAAGGAGATTCTGGACAATCTGGATTTGGCCATTCGGCTGGGCGTGGATGCGGCGGTGATTGCTCCGCTGGCGATCGAAGATTTGCCGGAATCCGACATCGTGCGATTCTTTCAGCGCGACATCACCGATTTGCTAGAAGCGGCGAACAGTCGGCTTCCGGTCTTTCTGTACGACAACGCTGACATTGCCGCCGCCGGACAACCGCCGCACATTCGCACGCAGATCGTCAAACATCTGAGCCGGTTGCCATGGGTTTGCGGATTGAAGGTGTCGGCGACGCGCCGCGTGCTGGGCAATTACACAAAAGCCGCGCTGCATTACAAACAGCCCGGCGAATTTGCGATTTACGTCGGCAACGCAATGCTGATTTTCGACCTGTACCGTCCCAGTCATTCGCTGTGGGATCGGTTCCGCGAAGGTTGGCGCGATTATTTGCTCAACGACACGCCGCCGGTCGGAGTCGTGTCAGGTCCGGCCAACTGCATGCCGCGCGAATGGCAAAAAGCCTGGCGAGTGTGCTGGGCAGGCGATGAAGAGTTGACGGATGTTTACAAGAAAATTTGCGAAGACTTTGAAACCATTTGCGGCTTTGACGAAAGCGGCCAGCGAGTGAAGAAGACGATTGCCTGTGTAAAGTATGCGATGGAAATTGACGAAGCGATTGCATCCAGCGAAGTTTGCGAGGGAACGAAAGCTCTGACGGCTGAACAAAGAGTGGTCTTCAAGGATCGGTATCAGGCGTTGCGAGATCGTGTCAAAAGTTCGATTGGTCCGTTGTGGCAGACGAAAGCAACAGGATAAAACTTTTGGATAGGATGGACAGGATTCAACAAGATGAAAACTTTGATTGATCCGCTCAAGGAAGCTAATCCTGTTCAATCTTGTGAATCCTGTCTGTTTATTGCGGAAGACTATTTGTTGATCCCTTTTGGCGAAAAGGTTCTCAGCACTTTGATGAACGGTTCGACTTCACCCGGAGTGCGGACTTTGCCTTCGACTATGATTTCCTTGGCGGAAATGTCGCGTCCGTAAATCTCGCGGTTGGCGGTGTTGTCCTGCATAATCACAGCGCCTTTCAGCTCCAACCCGGCGAACAATCCCCGGCTGCGCGAATACGACACAATCGAAGATTTCAGCAAAATGTCGGTTGAAACGTGTGTGTTGCGCCCGACCGGCCCGGCGGAAGCCCCGGCTCCGGCGCCGATTTCGAATTTGTCCTGCAACAAACCTTCGACGCCTTCTTTGTTCATTATCAGCAAGACCAGATCAACGGCCTGGCCGCCGATTTGCAGCCCGAAACTGCCTCCGCCAATGGTGAAAAACGCGGGCGCTCCCCACGAACCACCGGGACGGCGACAGCTAATCAAACCTTTGCCATATTGGCCGCCGACGATGAAGCCGCCTTTTTTGACGGACGGAAATACGGCGACGCAATACGACCGATCCAGCAATTCCTGTGGAACGGCCTGATCGGGCGCTCCCATGATTTCGCGGAATGCAGTAGCGGCATTTTGAGCGCGCTTCTTCTCTTCAGCTTTGGAAATTCCGAAAGCCAAAATTTGATTGTGATTGAAAGACAAGGTGGGAAGAATCAACGCAAGCGACAACAACGCCGTCAGGGCGAAGCCAGCGATTCGAATCATACAGTTCTCCAAGGAAAGCGGTTTTCCAACTAAGGGCGCAGATGAGTTCTACCTTGCCATTTCCTGATTTTCAAGCGGACGGCAATCGCTTAAGATGCGTCTGGCTGAAAGCAGCAAACCATCTCAGCCAAACGCTCCTACTCGATAGCATTCTCGGACGCTATGAATTCCTTCGACTCGTTCACTCTCGCGCCCATGTCAGCAGGCGACATCATTGATCGCGCCGTGCGGATTTACCGGCGCAACTTTTTCGCGTTGTTGCGAATTGTGTTCGGGCCCAGCCTGATCGCGTATCTCGGCACGGTCATGTATTACGCCGGAGTTCGCAACTTTTCGCTGGAACGAGGCGACAGCCGAGTGGCTGTTTCCATGTTTCTGATCGTCGTCGGGTTCATCGTCTGGCTGTTCGGCAAAGCCGCGTTTTATGCAGTGCTGGGCGGAGCGTCGCGGTCGCTGGTGGATCATTTTTTCGAGGGCAAACCGATTCTGGCCAAAGATGTATACCGTCTGGTGCGCCAACGATTCTGGTCGTTGATTGGCGCAATTTTGATGGTTGGATTGCTGCTGATTGGCGCAGGCTCGATTGTGTATTTTGTCGTCGTCATCGCCATGCTGATCGCCGTCGCCGTCGCCGCCTTGCTTTCGACGGCTCCTTACGTTCTGCAAATCGCGCTGGGCATTGGATTCGCCATCACAGTGGGAATCGGAATCCTGTTGATTTTCCTGCTGGTCTACAGCCGCGTCGTATATGTGCCGCAGGTGATGATGGTCGAAGGCAAAAATGTTTTCAGTTCCATCAGCCGCAGCTTTACGCTGGCGGGCGGCGAAATGTGGAGAATCGCGGCGTTGATTCTGTTCTGGTTTTATGTGGCGTGGTCGGCCTGGTGGTTGCTGTTTACTCCGCTGGGATCGGCGGCTTACTGGATGGGAATTGACGTCAACTTGTTCAACCAGGACGTTCCATTCTGGTTCAACATTGCGTATCAGACGGTCACTCAGGTCAGCGAAATCATCATCGCGCCGATTGCCATGCTCGGATTCACATTGCTGTATCTGGACAGTCGCGTTCGCAAAGAAGGATTCGACATCGAATTGATGGCCAATCGGTTGTTGCCGCCGACCCCGGACATGGTGCAAATGGCTGCGCAATCTTCGGCGGCGCTGTTCGGCACGCCGTTGACCGTGCAGGAATCGTCTTCCGGCGTTCCGTCCATTTTGGGATTGAACAATTACACGTTTTCGCCTCAACCTTCATTGCAGGACTCGGCTCCGGCTGTACAACATGAATTTCCGGGAACGACGCCCGTCGTCAATGACTATTCCCTCTATCAACCGATTGTCGAGCCAACAGGCACGATGGAAATGCAACCGCCAGTGACGGCGGATTCTGAAATCTCAATCTCCGCGCAACCGCTCGTGGAGGTGGAACCGGAAAAACCGACTAACCGATTATGTCGTTGGTGCGGAACGACGGCGGGCGACGAAGATCGTTTTTGCCGGGTTTGCGGATCGGTGTTTTGAACGAACAGATGAAACGGGGATTGAATCACAACTGGGTCAGGGCGCTGGCCACCACTCTGCTGGTTTGGTGGATTGGAGCCGGTTTGCCTGCGCTGGCCGCCAGTTCGATCAAAGAATATGCGGCGCGATTGTTTCAGGCCGAACAATTGATTGACCCGCTGATTGACGGCGAACCGGCGGCAGCGGAAATCGTCGCCGCCATGAAAGCTGTCAAGCAGTTGATTCCACCTCAGGAAGACATTGAAACCGATGGCCAGATAATCCGTACCAGCAACGCGTGGTTGCACGCGGCGGCTGATCTGGTTATCAAAAACTCTTACGGCGACGAAGAGCAGGTTCGTTCGATGTTGATCGAACTGGCCGACCGTCTCCTGGTGCTGGAACAGCAAGTGTCTGCTTCAACGGAAGGCGTTACGGCGGTGGATCAACGCGCGTTGCTGCAAAAAATTCTGTCTCGATCCGAATATCTTCCGGACGAGAAAAAAGAATCCACCATCAAAAAATGGCTCAAACGGCTTGGCGATCACATCGTCAGCCTGCTGGCCAAACTTTTTGGCAACCGCAATCCGCAGGTCGGCAACAGCGGCACGGGATCGGTCGCTGCCGTCCGAATCATCGTCACACTGATTTTGCTGGCGGCGGCTTCGTTTGGCCTGGTCAAGCTGTTGCAGAAACTGAGGCGACTTCGAAAGAAAGACGACGATGTTCGTGAAGTGCTCGGCGAAGAATTGCCGGACGATATGACGGCAGCCGATTTGCTGAACAACGCCCGGCAACTTGCCGGCAATGGGGATTTTCGCAGCGCCATTCGCCGGGCGTACATTGCATTACTGTGCGAACTGGAACAACGCGGCAAAGTTCGACTGCACCGCGCCAAAACCAACCGGGATTACCTGGACGAACTGAAACCTGAAACGTCGCTGTACCCTACGTTCTCAGTGATGACCGGCGCGTTCGAGCACATCTGGTATGGACAGGAACCGGCGACCGAAACCGAATTCAACGACTTTCTGACTCTCTATCAGGAAACAGTCAGGTAAACCTCATGCGTCGTTATCTGGGCATCATCATCAGCATTGCACTGGCGCTTGGCGCGCTGATTGCGCTCAGCGCGGCGGGCAATCTGGATTTCGACCGCCCGCCTGAAAACGAACGCGAACCGAATCGTTCCAGCTACAATTCAGGTCCGACCGGCATGCGAGCGTTTTATCAATTGCTGGAAGAATCAGGCTCTTCGGTTGCGCGATTGCGCGAAGATTTCAAGTCGCTGAATTACAGCGCGACCAAACCTGCCGAAGCCATGCTGGTCGTCGTTGGGCCGTTCACGCCAAATTTTGACATTCCTTACGAAGAAGCCGCCGCCCTGCAAAAATGGATTGCCGAAGGCGGCAACGCCCTGATCGTCAGCCGATACCCGATTTCGCAGTTCGGCGATCCGATGATTCAATCCAGAATCCAGGATAAAAATCCGCCCTGGACGGCTCCGGTGGAAACCCTGATTGATCCGGGCAGCAATGAGCTGATCGTTCAACCGACGGAGTTGACACGCAATGTGCGCGGGTTGGAACTGACGACGCTGGCCGCCCGAATCAAATTTGAACTGCCCGACATTGAAGAAGACGAAGAAGAAAGTTCATCTCCACCACCTCCGGCAGCCACTCCTGAACCGACTCCTGCCGCGCCCACTGAACAGCCCGACGAAGAGCAATGCGATCCGTTTCTGTATGCGCCCGTCATTCATCTGGGCGACAAGGACGGAGCCGTGCTGGCTGATTTTCGATACTGCAAAGGGCGGCTGATTTTTCTTTCCGACCCGTTTGTCATCGCCAACAATGGCATTGGTCGAGGATCGAATCTGACGCTGGCCATGAATCTGGTTCGCGTTTTGAGCAAAGGCGAAAACGATCAGCGGCGGAAAATCTTTTTCGACGAGTTTCATCACGGTTATCGTTCGCAGATCAATCCGCTGGTCAATTACGTTCGCGGGACTCCTGCTCCGTGGCTGCTGCTGCAAGGCGTGTTGCTGAGCCTGTTGATTGTCTACAGCGTCGGCAAACGTTTTGCGCGCCCGTTGCCCATGCCGCAGACGGATCGGCATTCGCCGCTGGAATTCGTGGATTCGATGGCCAATCTGCAACAAGCCGCCCGCGCCCGCGATCTTGCGCTGGAAAACATTTACCCGCGATTCAAGACGACGCTTTGTCGCCGTCTGGGTTTGTCGTCCAGAGCCAAAACCGAAGACATCGTTGCCGGGTTGCGACGCCGAAATTTGCCGATTGATGAAATTGAAGTTCGCCAGACGCTGAGCGATGCCGAAGTCACATTGGCAGGCGAAAAAATTGACGACGCGCAGTTGGTGAAACTGGTGAGCAAAATGCGTCACATCCTGGCACAACTGAAAAGATAGAGGACTGAAAAAGTAGACAGGATTTACAAGGTTGAGCAGGATGAAAAACATCCTGTTGAATCCTGTAAATCCTGTCTAAATTTTTTGCCTGCCAATTTAGCCTTCTGTCTCGTCAACCACCTTTTCCGCAATTTTCTCGCGGTGGTAATTGGCGTCGCCAAACAAAATCTCCGATGACTTTGCCCGCTTGTAATAAAGTTGAATGTTGTGTTCCCAAGTGAAGCCTATGCCGCCGTGAACCTGCACGCCGCGATTGCCGACTTCGCGCGCTGCGTCGGAACAGAAGCCTTTGGCTACCGAAACCGCCAGTTTCGCCGCCGGATCATTTTCCGCCACCGCCCACGCCGCAAAATAAGTCGCCGACCGTGCGCTTTCGGTGAAGTTGAACATATCCGCGCATTGATGCTGTACCGCCTGATAAATGCCAATGGGTTTGCCGAACTGCAAACGAGTCTTGGCGTACTCGACCGTTGTGTCTAGCGTCCACACCATTCCGCCCAGCATTTCCGCACACAGTGCAACGGTTGCGACTTCTGTGGCCGCGTCCAATGCTTCTTTGGTTTTTGTGGTGAAGGCCAAGGCGCTGGATTCAGGCACGGCGACGTTGTCGAATTCGACTGTGTACAGTTTGCGTGTGGAATCAATTGCCGGTGTTTCCGTGATCTTCACGCCTGCGGCTGAACGCTCAACAGGCAGCAACACCAGTTCGGTGTTTTCGCGCGCGACGACAATGATGACATCGGCGACGGCGGCATCGCTGACAAAATGCTTCGCGCCACGCAGCCTGTACTCCTTGCCGTCTTTTGTCGCCGCCAGCATCACGGCATCAGGCTTCCATTCGCCGGATTCTTCGAGCAACGCCACCGTCGCTTTCAAATCGCCAGCCGCGATTGGTTCCAGATATTGTTTGCGCTGGCCTTCGTTGCCAGCGCGTTCGATCAAGCTGGCAGCCCACAGCGTTGAAATAAAGGGGCCGGGCAAACAGGCGCGCCCCATCTCTTCGGCGACGGCTATCAGATCAACCAGGCTCAATCCCAAACCTCCGTATTCTTCGGGAATGGTCAACCCTGTGAAGCCTTGATCGGCCATCTCGCGCCACAGCTTGTCGTCAAACGCCGTTTCCGAAGCCATCAATTCGCGCACGCGCTCCGGTTTGCATTCGCGCGAAAAAAAATCGCGCGCCGATTGTTGCAGCAGTTTTTGTGCTTTTGTCAGATCAAAATCCATACTTGAAATCAAAAGGCAAAAGTCAAAAATCAAAAGGCAAAAGGATGGAACTTACTTTCCTCCTCTCATTTTTGATTTTTGCCTTTTGCCTTTTGCCTTTTGATTTTAGGGTTAATAACTCTTGGGCAAACCGAGCACGCGCTCAGCCACGATGTTGCGTTGAATTTCGCTGGTTCCGGCTTCGATGGTGTTGGCGCGAGTGCGCAGAAAATCGTAAACCCATTTGCCGCCGTCAAAGCCGTGCAGTTGCGCCACCGGCCCCAGCGTTTCCATGGCAATTTGCTGGAATCGCTGGTTGTATTCGCTCCACTGAATTTTCAGAATCGAATTTTCCGGTCCCGGCACGTGCTGGTTTTGCATTTTGCTCAGCGCGCGCGTGTTGGTCAGGCGAAAGATTTCCAGTTCCATAAACGCCTGCGCCAGTTTCTGGCGAATGACCGGGTCTTTGCTGACCGGCTTGCCGTTGCGTTTCAACTGCCGCGCGTGCGCGATCAACTGATCGTAATTGCGTTTGAACGCGACGTAAGTTCCGGTGCCCAGATGCGCGCGTTCATTCATCAAGGTGGTAATGGCCGTGCTCCATCCTTTGTTCACTTCGCCCAGCACATTGGCCACCGGCACGCGCACATTGTCGAAAAAGACTTCGTTGAAACTGGCGTCGCCGTTCATCTGCTTCAACGGGCGAACGTCAACTCCTGGCGAGTGCATGTCCACAAGCAAGGCCGTGATGCCTTTGTGTTTCGGCGCGTTCGGATCAGTGCGCACCAGCAACAAAACCCAGTCGGCGACGTGCGCCAGCGACGTCCAAATCTTCTGGCCGTTGACCACGAAATGATCGCCGTCAAGCGTGGCTTTGGTCGCCAGCGATGCCACGTCCGAGCCTGAATTCGGCTCGGAAAATCCCTGACACCATATTTCTTCGCAAGACAGAATCTTCGGCAAAAAGCGTTGTTTCTGTTCCGGCGTGCCGACGGCGATGATTGTCGGACCGATCAACGACAAACCCAGCGCGTTGATGAGCGGCGGAGCTTCGGCGCGCGCCCATTCTTCCGTCCAAATTGCCTGTTCGATCAGCCTCGCTCCGCGTCCGCCGTATTCCTTCGGCCACGAAATCCCCGCCCAACCGGCATCGTAAACTTTTCGTTGCCACGCGCGCAGGAAGCTGAAGTATTCGCCTTTTTCTTCTTCGTTGGTTGCGCCCGGAAACGGCGGCGGCACATTCGCCGCCAACCACGCGCGCAACTCATCTCGAAACTGTTGCTCTTCGGGTGTTAGATTTAAGTCCATAATCTTCCTCTATATTTGATGTACATTGGTTTGCCAGTGCGACTGTTTGTTAAACCTGTTTCAATGGCCGTTTCAAAATAACGACCAATTCAACCGGAACAGGGTAGCTAATTCCGCCGCCAGTAATCGGTGAAACTCCAACTGCCTCCCATCCAAGTTTTCCAAGCTCGCTGAGAAAATGATGGAGAGTTTGTCCTTTAATGCCGCCCCACAAAGATTCTTTTGCAAGCATTTCCCCATTGGCAGTGGCAACAAGACGTTGTCCAGAATCTAGTTGAAATTCGGGTCTGTTAGGTCATCGGAACAGAGGGGATTCCTAGTTGAAATTCGACTATCTTGAATCAACTAAAGGAGACCCTTTCAATGACCAAACCGACCCTT